>Ga0209654_1000097_pt1 | contig 89645 bp, 95 predicted proteins | sample SaaInl1SG_22_DNA_FD_184646 | JGI IMG/M metagenome (GOLD analysis project Ga0209654, IMG submission 184646) | Marine microbial communities from expanding oxygen minimum zones in the Saanich Inlet - ESP_161SG_22_DNA (SPAdes) (version 2) | ecosystem: Environmental > Aquatic > Marine > Intertidal... | reverse complement strand
GCAACCGATAATCCGGGCGAACACCCCCTTAATCAGGTGCATGAATATACCACCAAAGGGGCAAGCTATCCCTATGGCTGTCATATTGTCGAGCTGGAGGTGGATATGGCGACCTTGCAGCCTAAAATCCTGCGCTATACGGTGGTCGATGATATCGGCAATATCATTAACCCCATGACCTTTGCTGGCCAGATACATGGCGGCATAGCGCAAGGGGTAGGTCAGGCATTATATGAACATGTCGCCTTTGATGAAGATGGCCAGCTTTTGGCAGGCTCTTTGATGGATTACACCCTGCCACGTGCCGATCATCTGCCGTCTTTTTCTATCAACACCCGCAATACGGTCTGTCAGAATAATGTGCTGGGCGTCAAGGGGGTAGGCGAGGCAGGGGCCATTGGTGCACCGCCTGCGGTTATCTCTGCTTTGTGTGATGCGCTGGATATTGTGCATATTGAAATGCCGGCCACCTTGCAGGCTATCTGGCAGGTGATGAAGCCAAAAAAGGAAGCAGTATGACCGCAAAAATTGTCAAAACAGATGCAGAATGGCGTGCCCAGCTTGATGAAGAGCAATATCGGGTAACGCGTAAACATGGCACAGAACGCGCCTTTACCGGCCGCTATCATGATAATCATCAAAGCGGCTCTTATGGCTGTATCTGTTGCGGGGCAGAATTATTTCATAGCGACCAGAAATTTGATTCCGGTACAGGCTGGCCGTCTTTTACCGCCCCTTCGGTTGCCGAGAATGTTGGCGAGAAATCCGATAGAAGTTTCTTTATGGTGCGCACAGAGGTGCATTGCGCGCAATGTGACGCCCATTTAGGCCATGTCTTTGAAGATGGGCCGGTGGATGCGGGCGGCTTGCGCTATTGCATCAATTCAGCCTCTCTTGATTTTCAAAAAGAAGAGTAGCGGGTAAAAATAATCAGGCTTTTTTCAGGGCGAATGGCTGTTAAGGGAAGCTCTTGAAAAAAGCTATCTGGCAATAGTTGCGCTATCTGCGTTTGTGAAGGGAGGGAGAGCAACACAAATGGACGCGCAAATTCTATTGCCAGAAACTGAAATAAAGGGCTCTGATAGCAGGGGGCTAACCTTTGCAAGCCCGGGCTAGGAGCGATGCTTTTGCTGATGCCAGGCTCTTTCATGCTGTTTGTTGTGGCGGTGTTCTTTCATTTCCTCTCTGGTAATCAGCCCGTCACGATTGGCATCTACCGCTTCAAACATACTTAAATGGCGGTTGGAAAATTCTTCCAGGCTTATTTGGCCATTGCCATCATCATCCAGACTGGCAAACCGGTTTTTCAGCATATTATTCACCTCTTCTAGCGAGATTTGTCTGTCCTGATTGCTGTCTATGGCATGAAACAGGGATTTAAATCCGCGTCCATATTTTTGGCCATTTTGCCCCTTTTCATGCGTGTGCGAGGCGCTGTGATCCCCGCCCTTGCCGCGGTGATGTGATTTATCCAGATTTGCCATAGCCAGCCCACTGACCAGCACCACACTTGCTGCCCCACCAAGACCCATTAACCAGTAATATTTTGACTTCATGCGAACTCTCCTTTAATGCTCTGTCCTTGTTTTAAAATGGATTGTGAGGCAAATTTTCAGGTAGCTGGTTGCCAGCAGAATTTTTAACTTCACTAAGGATAAGTTAGACAGGCAAATTGGGCGGGTTCAGGGCTGTAAAAAGGCAGGAACAAGGCCAAGAGCTAAAATATCAAAAAAAAGGTTCGGGAACGAAAAAATATGAGCAGGTCAGAGTTATCTAGAATTACCGGTACAACAGATGTTTTTGCCTGTATCGCCTATCCAGCCAGTCATGTGCGCGCGCCGATGATTTTTAACAGGATTTTTTCAGAAAAAGACCTGGATCATGTGATGGTCGCACTGGCTATTCCCCCCCGGGGGCTGGCCGCCGCGATGGAAGGCTTGCGCGCACTGGGCAATTTTAAGGGGGCAGCGGTCACCATTCCGCATAAAATGCCACTTGCCGCCCTATGTGATGAATTGGGGCCTGGCGCACAGGCGGCCGAAGCGGTCAATGCCATCGCCTTTACAAAGGACAGACGCCTGATAGGCGATAATTTTGACGGGCAAGGTTTTGTAGCCGGTTTGCGCGGTGAAAATCCCTGCGGCGATGCCGAGGGTAAAGTCTTTACAGATAAAAAAATATTGCTGATCGGGGCAGGCGGGGCTGGCCGGGCAATCGCCCTTGCACTGGCAGGATGTGATGTCAGGCAGATAGATATCACCAACCGTACGCCCGAAAATGCAGAAAAAGCGGTCAGGCTGGCGAAAAAAATTGTGCCGGATGCACGGATGCAGACAATTGCCAGCGATGCGATCGAATTTGATAGCTATGATATGGTGATTAATGCAACACCGCTTGGTTTGCATGGCGATGACCCGATGCCCTTTGATGTGCATCTGCTATCGGAAAGCTGTCTGGTTTGTGATATTATCATGGTACCTGAACGCACCGCTTTGATTGATGCCGCTGAGGCACGGGGATTGAAGGTGCATTTAGGGCGTCATATGCTGGATTATCAAATGCAGCTGATTGGCGAATTTATGGGCGCGATTTAACCGATTTTTTAAAAAATTACAGATAATCACTTATTGAAACTTATCGCCGAGCAGATTAAGTAAGAAGAGCGCATTAAAAGCTGGATTGGACAGTTACATGGCTGAAGAAACAAGCTGGACAGAAGAACGCCTTGAGATGCTGAAAGCATTGTGGGAAGAAGGGCTTTCTATCTCGCAAATTGGCGAAAGGCTGGGCGTTACCCGTAATGCGGTGGCCGGCAAGGCTCACCGGCTGAATTTGCGCAAACGCCAATCCCCTATCGCCAGAAAGCCGAAAAAAGCGGTTGAGCCGGAACCGCCAAAAGATTTGCCCTTGCGCCTGGCTCTGCGCGGCATTGAATGGTCGCGTTCCAAATGTGTGTGGCCTAGCGGCGATCCAAAAACCATAGAATTCAGCTTTTGCGGTCAGGCGATTGTCCCGGGCAAGCCCTATTGCCCAGAACATTGTGAACTCGCCTATACCACGTCGCGCGATGGAAGCTAGACAGACCCCGGCGGTAATTCGCCGCCAGGATTATACCCCTTTTGGCTGGATTATTGACCAGACTGAACTGGATGTTCAGCTATATGCCGACAAGGCGGTTATCGCTGTCACTCTGGATATTTGCCCCAATCGCTATGCCGCCCCAACCGATAAATTGCTTTTGAATGGCGAGCATCAGGAACTTGTTTCTGTGTATGTGGATGGCAGGCCGCTCGACCCATCACGTTATCAGCTGGAAGATGGAAAGCTGGTTATTTCCGGGCTGTCTGACAGGCATAGGGTCATGGTTACCTCCGCCCATAACCCTTATGAGAACACCGCCCTGGAAGGGCTATATGCGTCGGGGGGTATGTTATGTACCCAGTGCGAGCCCGAAGGTTTTCGCCGGATTTGCTTTTATCCTGACAGGCCGGATGTGATGAGCGTCTTTCGCGTGCGTATCGAAGCAGATATCGCCTGGCCAAATTTGCTGAGTAACGGCAATCTGGTAGAAAAAGGAGGCGCTGGCAAGGGGCGTCATTTCGCCCTCTGGCATGACCCGCATAAAAAACCGGCCTATCTGTTTGCACTGGTCGCCGGGGATTTGGAATGTGTGGCAGATAGCTTTACCACCGCCTCTGGCCGCCATGTGGATTTGCATATCTATGTGGAAAAGGGCAATGCCGGTTTGACCGGACACGCTATGGATAGCCTGAAACGCTCTATGAAGTGGGATGAGGATGTGTATGGCCTGGAATATGATCTGGATTTATTCCAGATTGTCGCGGTCAGCCATTTCAATATGGGCGCAATGGAAAATAAAGGGCTGAACATCTTTAACAGCAAATTTGTTCTGGCCGATGCCCTTACCGCAACCGATGATGATCTGATGCGTGTCGAGGCGATTATCGCCCATGAATATTTCCATAACTGGACAGGTAACCGTGTGACCTGTCGGGACTGGTTTCAATTAACGCTAAAAGAGGGGTTAACCGTCTTTCGCGATCAATGTTTTAGTGCCGATATGCATGATGCGGCGGTTAAGCGTGCAGAAGATGTCGCCACCTTGCGGGCTATTCAGTTTAGCGAAGATGCCAGCCCTACTGCCCATCCTATCCGCCCGGAAAGCTATAGCGAGATTAATAATTTCTATACGCCCACTGTCTATGAAAAGGGGGCAGAGGTTATCCGGATGATCCATGCCAGGCTGGGGGTGGCAGGTTTCCGCGCCGGAATGGATTTATATTTTGCCCGCCATGATGGGCAGGCTGTGACGTGTGATGATTTTATTTCTGCGATGGCAGATGCAAATGATACAGATTTATCGGCTTTTAGCCTGTGGTATCGCCAGGCAGGCACACCGCAATTATCGGCAAGGCGGATATCGCGCGATGGCCAGTATCTGACATTGGAACTATCCCAAAAACTTGGCCCAACGGCCGCCGGGACACCGACAGATGCCATGCCTATTCCTGTTCGGCTGGGCTTTGTGGCGGGTGATGGCCGCGCCCTTGCCCATTCAATAGAGGGGGGGGATGTGTCTGATGAACATATTGTCCTGCTGGAAGGCGATAGACAGCTTGTTGATATCAGCTTTACAGACGGTGAGAGCGCAGCAGAGGCTGTACCGTCCCTTTTGCGAGGCTTTTCGGCTCCTGTGCGTCTTTATGATGACCTCTGCGCCGAAGAGTTGGGGGTGCTGGCCGCCTATGACGCGGATAGCTTTAACCGCTATGAAGCGTGCCAGAGGCTGGCCCATAATGTGCTGGGCGCGCGCCTGGATGGCCAGGATGACAGCCAAAGCGAGACAGCCCTTATCCATGCCTTGCGCCTGGTGCTGGCCGATAATCGCCTGCGCGATGATTTCAAGGCATTATGTCTGTCCATCCCCGGTCAGGCAGATACCGAACAACGCGCAGAACAGGCAGACCCGCCGCAAATCTTTCGCCAAAGAATGGATTTACAGGCACGGCTGGGCAACGCCTTGCAAGACGATATCCGCCCTATTATCCATGGCACGGCGCATCTGGAAAATGCCGCCGGTCGCAGCGTGCAAAACCGCTTGCTGGCGATGGCCTGTGCCAGTGGTAATGAAACAGCTTTTGATATTGCCCTGCAGCAATCTGAAAATCTGAATATGAGCCTGTCCATGGGCGGCTTGCAGGCACTAAATCACAGCGACCACGCCTATCGCCAACAGGCACTGGACAGCTTTTATCATCGCTGGCAGGAACAACCGCTGGTGATGGAAAAATGGCTGATGCTCTCTTCTACCTCTTCTGTGCATAGCACGATAGGCACGATACGCGCCTTGATGCAAGACCCGGTATTTGATGCCAGCAATCCAAATAAATTGCGCTCTGTTCTGGGGGCATTTGCGGCCGCTAACCCGACCTTTTTTCATAAAGCAGATGGGTCAGGCTATCAGTTTATTGCAGAAGAGCTGGTGGCATTGGACAAGCGCAATCCGCAAATCGCCGCGCGTATGGGGATTTCCCTTACCCGTTTTGCCAATTACGGGGGGATGCGCCAAAAACAGATGCGTGACGCCTTAAATTTCCTTGCCGGTCACACGCTGTCGCGCGATCTGCAAGAGGTCGTCTCAAAAGCGCTGAAAAGCACATAAAAGCACCTTCCCAGCTTGTTCAATAGATGATTAAGGCGTGATAGGGGCTTGTTCCTAGCGCAAAAAGGCCGGGATATGGTCGCTATCGCGGAAACTGTTGCCCTTCCATTCAGGGGGGCGTTTTTCATCCGGATATTTCGCATCACGCGCAGCCCCAGTTTTTTCATTTCCTGTCCGGGCGTTTTCATTCATGGCCTGTTTTTTGCCCGATTTTTTGTTTCTGCTGCGTGATTTACCCCCAGAGCCTGTATCTGGTGCTGTATCTGGTGCTGTATCTGACGCTGTATCAGATGTATTGCCTGTTTTTTTACCTGCCTTCGGCGTGCCGGCATCCGCTGTCTGATCATCGCCAGTATTTTCCTGCCCGTCCAGCAGGATAGATTGGCCGATAAGGGTTTCAATAGCATGAAGATATTTTTTATCATCCTCGCTGGCGGCAAGGGTGAAGGCAGAGCCGGAACGTCCCGCCCGACCTGTCCGGCCAATGCGATGGACATAATCCTCGGCATTGGATGGCACATCAAAATTAAACACATGGCTAACAGACGGGATATCCAGGCCGCGTGCCGCCACATCCGAGGCGATTAGCAAGGTTACCCGGCCTTCTTTAAAGTCTGACAAGGCGGCCAGACGCGCAGATTGGGTCATATCCCCATGCAAGGCAGCGACGTTAAATTCATGGCGTTTTAGCGAAGAAAGCAGGGTAGAAATATCGCGCTTGCGATTGCAGAAAATAACCGCATTTTGCAAGGTTTCGCGGCGTAACAGCTTGCGCAGCACGTCGCGCTTGTCACGCGGCTTTGTCCAGATAAGGCGCTGGCTGACGGTATCTGCTGTACTGGCAGGTTTAGCGACCTCGATAATTTTCGGATTCATCACAAATTTTTTGCCGATTTTGTGAATTTCTTCTGACAGGGTGGCCGAAAAGAACAGGGTCTGGCGCATCACAGGCAGATAGCCGACAATCCGCTCTACATCCGGGATAAAGCCCATATCCAGCATTCTGTCCGCTTCATCAATTACCAGAATCTTTACATCCTGCAGCAATACTTTGCCGCGTTCAAAATGATCCAGCAATCGCCCGGGCGTAGCGATAAGCACATCCACGCCCTTATCCAGGGCAGCTTCCTGGTCAGAAAAACTGACCCCGCCGATCAGTAACGCCATGCTGAGGCGGTGATTTACCGAAAATTTTCCAAAGGATTCTGCCACTTGAGCAGCTAATTCGCGGGTCGGAGCCAGAATAAGCGAGCGCGGCATCCGTGCCTTTGCCCGTCCGGCATCCAGTATATCTATCATGGGCAGGGTAAAAGAGGCGGTTTTGCCTGTACCTGTCTGGGCAGAACCCAGAATATCGCGCCCCATCAATACAGATGGAATAGCCGCTTCCTGGATAGGTGTGGGCGTTTCATATCCTAGCGCATCGACTGCATTTGCAAGGCCGTCGCTCAGACCTAAATCTAAAAATGGAGAAGTAATCGCAGACCCCTTAATGCACGCCATATCAAATGCGTGTGATCTCTTGAATATTAAATTCACAACGTTGCCCTTACAAGAGCTTGTCTGAAAGGGATGACCCTTCATACAGGAATTATGGGTTCTGGTCAAACGTATGTATAAGCAGGGTGAAGGGTTTTCATCACGGCCAATCTGTCGTAGATTTCAGTCGTAGATTTCAATCCCCTATTTTTATGCCAGAATTCAAAAGCAAAGTGTGAAAAATGACCCGATTAATTCTTGTCCCCGGCCTGTTATGCACCGATATTTTATTCACCCCCCAAATTGCTGCCCTAAAAGATGAGACAGAGCTGGTCATTGCCGATACATTTGGCATGGATAGCATCACCGGCATGGCCGAAAAATTGTTGCAGGAAAATGACGGCGATCTGATAGTGGCCGGGCTTTCCATGGGCGGATATATCGCTCTGGAAGCCGCAAGGCTGGCACCGGACAGGGTACGCGGCCTGGGGCTGTTATCTACCGCAGCTGACAAGGACACAGAGAAGAAAACCAAGATGCGTCAAGAGCTTATACAGCTTTCTTCAATTGGAAAGTTTAAAGGGGTGACGCCGCGCCTCTTGCCGCAATTCCTGTCCCCGGCCGCATTGGAAGATACAGCATTAACCCATCAGGTAATGGGGATGGCCGAGACCGTCGGGCAAGAGAATTTTACCCTGCAGCAAACCGCCATTATGGGGCGGCGCGACCAGACAGAGGGGCTGAAAAACTATCCCCATCCCGCCCTGGTATTATGCGGTATGCTGGATGTATTAACCCCGCCGGAAAAATCAGAAGAAATGGCCAGCCTGTTACCCGATGCCGAGCTGGTGTTATTGCCAGAGATAGGTCATTTATCCACGCTGGAAGCCCCGCAAGACTGTATAGAGGCTCTCCGGCGTCTGATAAAAAGGGTTGAGAAGCAGAAACAGGATGCCAGCTAAAACACCGGCTAAATATCGGCTAAATATCGGCTAATTGCTTCTTGAAAACCTGTCAAAGCCGGTTATCAGACGTCCAAATCCTCGATTACCTCATAGGCATGGTCGCGGATATAGCCAAATCGCAATTCCGGCTTTTTGCCCATCAGAGTGGTGACCAGCCTGTCTACCTCTCGGCGCGCATCTGCCCCGCTCATATCCCGCATTGGCAAGTCCACTTGCAACAGCCTTCTGGTTTCTTTGTTCATTGTGGTTTCTTTTAGCTGGGCAGGGGGCATTTCCCCCAGCCCTTTAAAGCGGCTAATCTCTACCTTGCTGCGGCTGTTAAACTGGCTTTCCAGCAGCGCCTGTTTATGCTCGTCATCCAGCGCATAGGCGGTTTTGCTGCCTTGTGTCATCCGGTAAAGGGGGGGCTGTGCCAGATAAAGGCGTCCCTGTTCGATTAATTGCGGCATTTCCCGATAGAAATAGGTCATCAAAAGGGCCGCGATATGCGCCCCATCCACATCGGCATCTGTCATGATGATAATCTTGCCATAGCGCAAATTATCTACAACGAAATCCTTGCCGCGCTTTACCCCTAATGCCAGCCCCAAATCCGATAATTCCTGATTTTGGCTCAGCTTGTCTGCGGTGGCACTGGCCACATTCAGTATTTTGCCGCGCAAGGGCAGAACAGCTTGTGTTTTACGGTTCCGTGCCGATTTTGCTGACCCGCCCGCACTATCCCCTTCCACCAGAAATAATTCTGTCTGATCGGTATCAGCTTCGGAACAATCGGCCAGCTTGCCTGGCAGACGCAATTTACGAGTGGCGGTTTTACGGGCAACCTCTTTTTCCTTGCGCCGTCTTTTACGCTCTTCCATGCGCTCTATGGCGCGCTCCAACAGGTCATTTGCCCGTTCCGGCTCCGAGGTCAGCCATAGCTCAAATCGGTCTCTTACCGCTGTTTCTGTCTGGCGGGTGGCTTCGGTTGAGACCAGCTTTTCCTTGGTTTGTCCCTGAAATTGCGGGTCACGGATAAAAACAGATAACATGCCAGCGGTACTGGCCAGCACATCATCGGCTGTCAGCTCGGCACTGCGTTTACTGCCTGTCAGCTCGCCATAGGCACGAATACCGCGCACAATCGCCTGGCGAAACCCGTTTTCATGCGTGCCGCCCAGTGGGGTGGGAACTGTATTGCAATAGGAATGGAAAAACCCGTCCTCGCTTTCCGCAAGCCAGGTGAGCGCCCATTCAAATTTCTGGCCTTCCAGTTCAATTTGCGCAGCAAAGGGGCTGGCCAGCATCAGGGGCTTGTCTGCGGTGCTATGTGCCAGATAATCGGCCAGACCGCCTGGAAAGCATAATACGGCTTCTTCAGGGGTTTGGCTGTCTTTTATCAGCTCTGCCGGGCAATGCCAGCGAATTTCCACGCCGGCAAACAGATAGGCCTTGGATTGAGCCATTGAAAATAGCTGGGCAGGTTTAAACCGGCATCCTGCCCCGAAAATTTCTTCATCGGGCTGAAAGCGTATCAAAGTGCCGCGCCGATTGGCCGTTGGGCCAACAACTGTCAGGCCGCCTTTTGCCTTACCGCGCGAAAAAACCTGGCTATAGAGAGTTTTATCACGGGCAACCTCTACCTCCAGCATAGAGGAAAGCGCGTTCACCACAGAGGCGCCCACCCCATGCAAGCCCCCGGAGGTCTGATAGGCCTTGCCTGAAAATTTCCCGCCTGCGTGAAGGGTGGTTAAAATCACCTCCAATGCAGATTTATCTGGAAATTTAGGGTGCGGGTCAACCGGAATGCCGCGCCCGTTATCGCGGATAGATAAACAATTTTCAGCTTCGAGACGGATATCAATCCAGCTGGCATGACCCGCGACCGCCTCATCCATTGAATTATCCAGTATCTCTGCTGCCAGATGGTGCAGGGCGCGCTCGTCTGTCCCGCCAATATACATACCCGGGCGATGGCGCACCGGCTCCAGCCCTTCTAGAACTTCAATCTGGCTCGCATCATAATCTGTTTTCTGGGCGTTATTGCCAAATAGATCGACCATAAAAGATACCTGTTCATACCAAGGCTAGGATGACGGGCAATAGATGCCCTGAAACTCTGCCCTAACCTACAATATATAGGGGGCAAATTAAAGAGAATATACGAAATAAAGGAAAATTCTGCGGTTAACTAATTATTTAGATTTATCTGATATAATCAATATTCACGGCGATGGAACGCCACAGATTTTAAAAATCGGGAAGGAAGAGGGATGTTTAAAACAGGAGCGTTATCTTTATGCCCTCGCAGCTTTCTGCCTATCAACAGCTTTTCAAAAACTTCCTGCAACTTTTGGCGATCCTTATCGCAGTGATATTGATTCTGGCCTTTATGATATTGCCAGAACAGATTACCTGAAACAGATTGCCTGAAACAGATTGCCTGAAACAGATTGCCTGAAACAGATTATCTGGGAAGGGATGCCGGAGGCGGGTTTTGATCATTTAAGATAAAAAAATCCCCCCCTCAGAGACAGGCGCCGAGGGGGGGGTGGTTTTTTCATTTTTTAGCCTGGCATATATTAGCCTGGCAGATATTAATAAGAGTAATACATCTGGAATTCGATCGGATGCGGTGCGTGTTCCAATGCGATGACTTCTTCCATCTTCAGCTCGATAAAGGCATCGATTTGGTCATCGGTGAACACATTGCCTTCTGTCAGATAGGCACGATCGGCATCCAGGCTTTCCAGCGCTTCACGAAGAGATGCACAAACGGTCGGGATTTTTGCCAATTCTTCTGCTGGCAAATCATACAAATCCTTGTCCATCGCATCGCCCGGGTGGATCTTGTTACGGATACCGTCCAGACCAGCCATCAGCATGGCTGAAAAGGCCAGATACGGGTTGGCGGTTGCATCCGGGAAGCGAACTTCAACGCGCTTGCCCTTTGGATTGGATACAAAGGGTATCCGGCAGGAAGCAGAGCGGTTGCGGGCTGAATAGGCCAGCAGAACCGGGGCTTCAAAGCCTGGTACCAGACGCTTGTAGCTGTTGGTAGACGGGTTGGTGAAAGCGTTCAGTGACTTGGCGTGCTTGATGATGCCGCCAATGTAATAAAGCGCGCTCTCAGACAAATCGGCATAGCCATTACCGGCAAATAGAGGCTTGCCATCTGACCATAGGGACTGGTGCACATGCATACCCGAGCCATTATCGCCAGCGATAGGCTTTGGCAGGAAAGTCGCAGATACACCGTACGCATGGGCAACCTGATGCACAGCATATTTATATAGCTGCATATTATCGGCTGTTTCCAGCAATGTGCCGAACTTCATGCCCAGCTCATGCTGAGACGGGGCAACTTCATGGTGATGCTTTTCAACCGGCACACCCATATCAGCCATAACAGCCAGCATTTCAGAACGGATATCCTGGCCTGAATCAATTGGCGGTACAGGGAAATAGCCGCCCTTTACGCCCGGGCGGTGACCCATATTGCCTTCTTCATAATCGCGCGCCGAATTATAGGGGCCTTCGATAGAATCAACCTTGAACATCGCACCGTTCATGGACACATCAAATTTTACATCATCAAAGAGGAAAAATTCGGCTTCCGGGCCAAAAAAGGCAGTTTCTGCAATACCGGCAGACTGCATATAATTCAGCGCTGCCTTTGCAGTACCGCGCGGGTCACGCTCATAGGCCTCGTTGGTTACCGGATCCAGCACATCACAGAATAATGCCAGAGTAGGCTGGGCAAAAAACGGGTCAATATAAGCCCGCTCCAGATCCGGCATCAGGGTCATGTCTGACTCGTTAATCGCTTTCCAGCCAGCGATGGAAGAGCCATCAAACATAAAGCCTTCATTCAGCGCATCTTCATCGATTGTCTCGATATGCTGTGTAACATGCTGCATTTTACCGCGCGGGTCGGTGAACCGCAGGTCAACAAAGGAAATGTCATTTTCCTTGATCATATCCATGATTTTCTTTGCACCAGACATATTATATTCCTTTCTGTATGTCTAAAATCTCTTTATCTCTCTAAGTGTATTTCACAAAAAAAGACCAGCCTTAATCGTTTGTCTAAACAGGCTGTAAAAACTGTCAATCACTAAATCGCTTCGCCGCCGGTTTCGCCGGTACGAATTCGGATGGCCTGATCGATGGTCGAGATGAAAATTTTACCATCCCCGATACGGCCTGTTTTTGCCGCGTTTTGGATGGCTTCAACGACCTGATCGGCCATCTTGTCTTCTACCACCACCTCGATTTTTACTTTTGGCAGGAAATCCACCACATATTCTGCCCCGCGATACAGCTCGGTATGGCCTTTTTGGCGCCCGAACCCCTTGGCTTCCAGAACGGTTATGCCCTGAATACCAACATCATGCAGGGCTTCTTTCACTTCATCGAGCTTGAAAGGTTTGATAATGGCTTCAATTTTTTTCATAAGGATTGTCGCTTTCTTTCATCTTACAAGTTATGACAAGCGTTGGGGCAGGCCAGCATATATGGTGCATGGCCACCCCAATCCGATGCCTGTTCTCTAGACAATTTAACCGGCTCTGTGCAAGCGCGACCCTTGGGCGGTCAGAATTGGTGGTAAATTTGCCTATAATTTAGGCAGTCTTTCTAGCTGGATTGGGCTATCATCTTTGCCAGCCGGTTTATCGCTTCGGTAATCGCCTCATCTGAATTGGCACAGGACAAGCGCACATACCCCTCGCCAAAGCCGCCAAAGGACGTGCCGGAAATACAGGCAACCCCATATTCCTCCAGCGCAATATCCTGAAACTGATGCGAGGTAAAAGGCGTTTTGCTGATATTGGCAAAGACATAAAACGCCCCGCCCGGTGCCTGACATCTGACCCCGTCCAGCCCGTTTAGCAGGCCGGTTATCAGGCCGCCGCGCCGACGAAAGGCGGTCAGCATTTCCTCTACACAGGATTGATCGCCCTTCAAGGCAGCTTCTGCGGCATGCTGGGTCGGGGCATTGACACAGGAATGGAAATTCACCGCCAGCCTGTCTGCATAATCGATAAGCTGTTCTGGCCAGATGCCATAGCCAATACGCCAGCCCGTCATCGCATAGGTTTTTGACCAGCCATTCAGGATAATCAGCCTGTCCTGTATTTCAGGATAGCTCAAAAGCGATAGTGGCTCTGTATCAAACACCAGTCGGTCATAAATCTCATCGGACAGGATAGTAACATGTGGAAAATCTGCCATGCCCTTGATAAATTTATCCATTTCTGCACGCGGGGTGATACCGCCTGTCGGGTTGGCAGGGGAATTGACAATCACCAGGCTGGTTTTATCGGTAATTTTGGACAACACATCTTCTGCATCAAAGGCAAAGCCCTTTTCCTCGACCAGCCCATAGGAAACAGATTTCGCGCCGCTGTAATTAATCGCCGACTGATAGATAGGAAAGCCGGGATCCGGGGTTAAAATCTCATGCCCTGGCCCGCCCAGCAGCATCATCGCGGTAAACATGACCGGCTTGCCGCCCGGTACAATCTGAATGCGTTTGACATCCGGGCGCACCCCGTAACGCTGAAAGGCATCTTCTGCGACGGTTTCGCGCAGGCTCATCAGCCCCATAGAGGGGGTGTAGCCATGTGCGCCATCCTGCAAGGCCTTAATGCCGGCTTCAACAATATGATCCGGGGTTCTGAAATCAGGCTGGCCAATCCCCAGATTGATAATATCCTTGCCGGCTGCGCCAAGGGCGGCGGCACGGGCAAGGACACCAAAGGCTGATTCTGTTCCCAGATTATGTGCAGATGCATTTATCATTTTTGTTACTATCCTTACTTGCTAACATTTAATTACCGATGAAAACCACGCATCCGCGCATCCTCGGGCCATATAATATTGCTCAGTCTAGAGCTGAAAAATAAACAGGGGAATAGCCCAAACAATTTTAAAAAAAACAAGCTAAAGGCATTGACCCGATTTTCAGTTTTGCATATTAAATCCATGAAGTTCATTTTGACGAGCTTTTTTTGGCGGGTGTAGCTCAGTTGGTTAGAGCGCCAGTTTGTGGTACTGGATGTCGCCGGTTCAAATCCGGTCACTCGCCCCACTTTTTTTCTGACCACCATTTTTTTTGATGATTAGGTTTTTTTGGCAGGTTTGTGCTGAAATCAGCCTGAATTATGGCTAAAAATCGGTGCCGGGTGTGTTTATGGTTGACGCTAGGGCATATTTTCGAGTACCGATGCCGAGCTATATGACAAATATTTTGCGGGCGTGGCGAAATTGGTAGACGCGCCAGATTTAGGTTCTGGTATCTAGCGATGTGGGGGTTCAAGTCCCTCCGCCCGCACCATTTGGCATAAAAAATGAATAGGATTTAATCGCACGCTTGTAAAAAAAATGCTTTTACAGCAGCAGGCGTAAACCCACAGACAGCTGGCAATTCTGCTATCAGGACATTTTAAAAAAATCATGGATATCAAAGAAACAAGCAAAGACGGTTTGGCGCGCGAATATGAGCTGACCTTAACCGCAAAAGAGCTGGACAGCAAAATCACAACCCGCCTTGGTGAAGTGGCAAAAACAGCCAATATGCCGGGCTTTCGTCCGGGCAAAGTGCCAATGACCGTGGTCAAGGCGCGCTTTGGCGATCAGGTAAAGGGCGAGGTTATCCGCACCGAGCTGGATAACGGGGCACGCGATGCGGTAGAAAAGAACGCGCTGAAACTTGCCAGCCAGCCTCGCCTGGATATCGTATCCTATGAAGATGGACAGGATTTGGTTGCCAAGCTGATGGTGGAGATAATGCCGGAAATTACCATTCCGGATTTATCGGCTGTTTCTGTTGAGCGGCCAACCCTGCCAGCCAATGAAGATGAAATTACAGAGACCATGAACCGTCTGGCCGAAGAAAACCGGCCAACCCAGAAGGTAGAAAAAGCCCGTAAAGCCAAAATGGGCGATGTGGTGCTTATCGACTTTACCGGGCGCATCGACGGTGTGGCCTTTGAAGGCGGCGCGGCAACAGATCATATGCTGGAGCTTGGCTCTAATTCCTTTATTCCGGGCTTTGAAGAAGGTCTGGTAGGTGCCAGCGCAGGCGAAACCGTGGATGTAGTGGTAACATTTCCGGCAGAATATCAGGCAGAACATCTGGCCGGCAAGAAAGCCGTCTTTGAATGTCCGGTAAAAGAAATCCATGAAAAGGGCAAAGCAAGCGTGGATGATGCGCTGGCTACCAAGCTGGGCTTTGAGACGCTGGATAAATTGCGCGAAGCGGTGGCAGGCCAGCTTTCCTCGCAACATGCAATGGCTCTGCGCCAGGCCGTGAAGACAAATGTTTTTGACGAGCTGGCCAAACATATCGATTTTGACGTGCCGCCCAGCCTGTTACAGGCAGAATATGACGGGATTGCCCGCTCTATGTCGGGTGAAGAGGGGCATGATCACGACCATGATCACGACCATGACCATGACCACGATTATGATCACAGCCATGCAGCAGATGAAAAGCTGGATAAGGACGAGAAGGCAGAAGCGCATAATATGGCACTTCGGCGGGTACGTCTGGGGTTGTTGCTGACCGAGATCGGTAATCAGAACAACATTACCGTCAGCGAAGAAGACACCAAACAGGCCGTCATGCAGCAAGCCTATCGCTTTCCGGGTCAGGAACAGCAGGTAATAGAATATTACAACAGTAATCCGGATGCGTTGCGCGAGCTGGCAGGCCCGATGTTTGAAGAGCGGGTCATGGATTACATTCTGGAAATGGCCAAAGTGACCGATAAGGAAGTTACGGTAGAGGCGCTTTATGCAGAAGCAGAAGAACGTGCCAAGCCTTTAAAAGAGGCAAAGGCGAGGAAAGCGGCAAAAAAGAAGTCGGCTGCTAAATCCTCGGCTAAAAAAGCCCCGGCGGAGAAAAAAGCCCCGGCAAAAAAGGCAGCCGCTAAAAAGCCGGCGAAAAAAGCCGCTTCAAAAGCGAAAAAAAGCTAGCTTCCGGTAAATAAAACCCAAATTTGTGATACCTGCCAGCCTTTCGGGGTTGGCAGTTTTTGATTCAGTTCCTACATTAGGGTTTGCGGCCATATCCTAATTTGGCCAAAGTGGTTAAGCGGCTTTTAAGTCCGGCTTTATCACTGCCTTTAATTTTTGCTGTAATTTTTGCTGTGCCGTTTTGGCATCGGCAAGCCCTCAGACGGAGAAAATAATGAACCATACAATGAATGTAACCCCGCCAATGGATATGAATCTTGTGCCCATGGTGATTGAGCAGACGGGCAGGGGTGAGCGGTCATTTGATATTTTTTCGCGTCTGTTAAAAGAGCGTATTATTTTCCTGAATGGCCCTGTTGAGGATGTGATGGCCTCGCTTGTCTGTGCCCAATTGCTGTTTCTGGAATCAGAAAATCCGAACAAGGATATTTTTATGTATATCAACTCGCCAGGCGGTATTGTGACCTCGGGTCTGGCGATTTATGACACGATGCAATATATCCGCCCGGATGTGGCAACGGTTTGTATTGGTCAGGCTGCTTCTATGGGCTCGCTATTGCTGACAGCCGGGGCAGCTGGCAAGCGTTATTCCCTGCCCCATTCGCGTATTATGACCCACCAGCCCTCTGGCGGTTTTCAGGGTCAGGCAACCGATATCGAAATTCATGCCAAGGAAATTCTGTCTCTGCGCGGCCGGTTAAACAAGATTTATGAACATCATTCCGGCAAAAGCCTGAAGCAAATCGAAAAGATTATGGAGCGCGATACCTTTATGTCCCCGGATGAAGCAAGGGAAATGGGGCTGATTGACGAGGTGGTCACAAAACGCCCGGATGAAGGCGATGCGGCCAAGAAATAATCGCGATGAAGGCGTTATGGGGCGAATATGCTTCGTTATGCCGCGTTTGCGGGCGTAAGATTTTTGTTGAGATAAAAGTTAACACCCGTCTAATATAGAAAACAGAGCAGATTAAAATAATAAACCGCCAGACAAAGAGGCGGTCAGGAGCAGAGAAAAAAAGATGGCAAAATCAGAAGATGAGTCCAAATCAACCCTCTTTTGTTCCTTTTGCGGTAAAAGCCAGCATGAGGTGCGCAAACTGATCGCCGGGCCAACCGTGTTTATTTGTGATGAATGCGTCGAATTATGTATGGATATTATCCGTGAAGAACATAAGGGCGCTATCACCAAATCCAGCGATGGTATTCCAACCCCGCATGATATTAACAAGGTTCTGGATGATTATGTTATCGGACAGGCCAAGGCAAAGCGTATTCTGGCGGTCGCGGTGCATAACCATTACAAGCGTCTGGCCAATGAAGGCAAAACAGGCGAGCTGGAAATCCAGAAATCCAATATCATGCTGGTTGGCCCAACCGGCTGTGGTAAAACCTTGCTGGCACAATCGCTGGCACGGATGCTGGATGTGCCCTTTACCATGGCCGATGCCACAACACTGACCGAAGCTGGCTATGTCGGGGAAGATGTTGAAAACATTATTCTGAAATTATTGCAAGCCTCTGATTATAATGTAGAAAAAGCCCAGCGCGGTATTGTCTATATTGATGAGGTGGATAAAATCTCGCGCAAATCGGATAACCCGTCTATCACCCGTGATGTATCGGGCGAGGGGGTTCAGCAAGCCTTGCTAAAGATTATGGAAGGGACGGTTGCCTCTGTGCCGCCACAAGGCGGGCGCAAACATCCCCAACAGGAATTTTTGCAAGTGGATACCACTAATATCCTGTTTATCTGTGGCGGGGCGTTTGCCGGTCTGGACAAGATTATCGCTGGCCGTAATAGCGGGGCAGGGATTGGGTTCGGGGCAAATGTCCGCGATCCCGATGAGCGCAATATATCTGAACTATTGGCCGAATTAGAGCCCGAAGATCTGATCAAATTTGGTCTGATCCCTGAATTTATCGGGCGTCTGCCGGTCATTGCAACGCTGGAGGATCTGGATGAAGAGGCACTTATCCGTATTCTGACCGAGCCGAAAAATGCGCTGACCAAGCAATATAAAGCGCTGTTTGACATGGATGGCGTTAATCTGGAATTCCGTGAGGATGCGTTACGGGCGATTGCGAAAAAAGCGATTGAGCGCAAGACAGGGGCGCGCGGTTTGCGCTCTATCCTGGAAGGGATATTGATGGATCCGATGTTTGATATCCCCACCGCAACCGATATCGAGGAAGTCATCATCAATGAAGATGTGGTGACCGGCACAGCCCAGCCGCTGGTTGTGCACACCAATAAGGGTAAAGAAGCCAAGCCAAGCGCTAAATCATCTTGAAAATTTTTTAAATAAACGATGGTTCCAGTCAAAAAATATGCAAACTCAACAGCTTGCCAGTAATCAGCTGGTGCTGGCGATAGTTTAATGCATACCCTGGCGGCGGACAGGCATAGATTTTGCAAATATGTTTGTCTCCAGGGCGCTCTTGATTTTTTGTTTTTCATATACACATAGATAAAAGAGGCGAACCGGATTTCTTTCGCCCGTTTCACATCTGCACGGCCGCAGGTAAAAAAATAGGATTTTAATCATGACTGAACGCTTACCTACAACGCATCTGCCGGTATTGCCCTTGCGGGATATTGTTGTTTTTCCGCATATGATTGTGCCTTTATTTGTCGGCCGGGAAAAATCGGTGCGCGCGCTGGAAGCGGTAATGTCGGAAAACAAGCAAATTTTGTTATTAACCCAGACAGATGCCGCGATAGAAGATCCCGGTGCAGAAGATATGTTCACGATGGGGACAGTGGGCAATATCCTGCAATTGCTGAAACTGCCTGACGGGACAGTAAAGGTTCTGGTCGAAGGGGTGATACGTGCACAAGTCACCAGCCTGGATGAAACCGGGACATATATGACCGGCCAGGCCGTTGAATTGGAAGATATCAAAAGTACCGAGCCGGAACTGGCCGCGCTGGGCAAGGCAACGGTTCAGCAGTTTGAACATTACATCAAATTAAATAAAAAAATCGCTTCCGAAGTGATGGTATCTATTAACCAGATAGAGGAAACCAGCAAGATTGCCGATACGATTGCCTCGCATCTGGCCGTGAAAATCGTGGAAAAACAGAAATTGCTGGAAATCGAGGATGTCCAGGAGCGTCTGGAAGCTATTTATGGCATTATGGAAGGCGAGATCGGCGTATTGCAGGTGGAAAAACGTATCCGCAACCGCGTCAAACGCCAGATGGAAAAAACCCAGCGCGAATATTATCTGAACGAGCAGATGAAGGCTATTCAAAAAGAGCTGGGCGAGGGCGAGGATGGTCGCAATGAAGTGGACGAGATTGCCGAGCAAATCGATGCAGCCAAAATGCCAAAAGAAGCGCGCGATAAAGCAGAAGCCGAGCTGAAAAAGCTGCGTAATATGGGCCCGATGAGCGCAGAAGCCACAGTGGTGCGCAATTATCTGGACTGGATGACCAGTATGCCCTGGAAAAAGGCTAACCGGGTCAATAAAGATATCCTGAAAGCCCGTGAAATTCTGGATGCCGACCATTACGGTCTGGAAAAGGTCAAGGATAGAATTATTGAATTTCTAGCCGTCCAGAAACGCACCAAAAAGGTAAAGGGCCCTATTTTATGTCTGGTCGGCCCTCCTGGTGTGGGCAAAACCTCGCTTGGCAAGTCAATCGCCAAAGCCGCCGGGCGCGAATATGTGCGTATGGCCCTTGGCGGGGTGCGCGATGAGGCTGAAATTCGCGGTCATCGCCGTACCTATATTGGCTCTATGCCGGGTAAAATCGTGCAAGGGATGAAAAAGGCCGGCAAGAATAACCCGCTCTTTCTGCTGGATGAGATTGATAAAATTGGCTCGGACTGGCGCGGCGATCCCAGCTCTGCCTTGCTGGAAGTGCTAGACCCTGCCCAGAATGCGACCTTCCAGGATCACTATCTGGAGGTGGATTTTGATTTGTCCAATGTGATGTTTATCACCACCGCAAACAGCTTGAATATGCCGCAACCCTTGCTGGATCGCATGGAAATAATCCGTCTTTCCGGCTATACCGAAGATGAAAAGCGGGAAATTGCCCGCGCCCATCTCATTCCGCGTCAGATGGCCGAACATGGCCTGAACGATAAAGAGCTGGTCATTGAGGAAGACGCGTTAATCGGGGTTATCCGCAATTATACACGCGAGGCGGGGGTGCGTAATCTGGAACGGGAAATCGCCAAAATTGCCAGAAAGGCAGTGACCCGTATCGTCAGCAATCAGACCAAAACCCTGAATGTGTCGGCAAAGGATTTACAAGATTATCTGGGCGTTCCGCGCTTTAAATTCGGGGAAATTGATGCCGAAGATCAAATAGGGGTGGTGACCGGCCTTGCCTGGACAGAGGTAGGCGGCGAGTTATTGCAAGTCGAGGCGGTAAAAGTGCCCGGCAAAGGCAAGATTACCGCAACTGGCAAGCTGGGCGATGTAATGAAAGAGTCTATTCAGGCATCTGAATTTTTCATCAAATCACGTGCCGCCGCGTATGGTATTGATCTGGAAAAAGCTGAAAAGCATGATGTGCATGTCCATGTCCCGGAAGGCGCAACCCCGAAGGACGGGCCGTCTGCCGGGGTGGCGATGGTCACCTCTATTGTGTCTGCCCATACAGGCAATCCGGTGCGCAAGGATGTGGCCATGACAGGCGAGATTACCTTGCGTGGCCGCGTTTTGGCAATCGGCGGGCTGAAAGAAAAGCTGCTGGCCGCCTTGCGTGGGGGCATTAAAACGGTACTGATTCCAAAGGATAATGAAAAAGACTTAGCCGATGTGCCTGAAAATGTGAAAAAAGAGCTGGAAATTATACCGATTACGCTCATCGATGAAGCGCTTAATGCCGCATTGGTCGCGGATTTAACGCCTATGATAGAGGGCGCAAAGCCAGCAACTGCGCCAATTTCCGGAAAGGTCGAAGGGGCGGAGGATATTACCGCGCATTAATTAAGATAATATTAAGGTATTAATCCTTAATTTTTCGCAGTTTCCCTGAGTTTTTTAGTTGACCCTTTCAAGGATGGGTGGGTAGAGTAGTCTCATTCGCATAGTAGCGATTTACTTAACACTCTATCTTTATAAGGGGATAAACCCATGAACAAAAACGATTTGGTTTCTGCTGTAGCTGAACATTCAGGCCTCTCAAAGACGGACGCTGGCCGCGCTGTTGACGCAGTTTTTGGCTCAATTGAAGGGGCATTAAAAGCTGGTGATGAAGTAAGAATTGTAGGTTTTGGGTCATTTTCTGTTGCACATCGTGCGGCAAGCACTGGTCGTAACCCACGCACAGGCGAAGCAATTCAAATTGCTGCCTCAAAGCAGCCTAAATTTAAGGCAGGTGCACCATTGAAAGCTGCTGTTAACGGTTAATTTCATTTTGACATTAGCGTTGACCCATGGCATATGTGGGTCAACGTTTTTTTATGGCTAGACAGGGTGGTTAGCTCAGCTGGGAGAGCAATTCGTTTACACCGAATAGGTCGGGGGTTCGAACCCCTCACCACCCACCATAAAAATATGGATAACAATTCAGCACAAATTTTTCGGACGTTAAAGTAGAGACAGGCCAAGGCCTGTTTTTTTATGCCTGTTTTTTTAGGCCTTTATTTATATCTTTTTTTTATGTCTTTTTTTTATGTCTTTTTTGGGGCTGTTCTCTTGCCAGCCTGGTCGTGAGCGTTGCACACTAAAGCGTAAATTCTATTCAAATTCGGCAGCAGTTATAAGGAAGCCACGCAATGACAGGCAAATATTCATTTGGCCCCCATCACCTGAGCCCGTCCGGTTTATGTTTCGGGACGATGCAATTCGGGGCAGGGGCATCGAAAAGCGATAGTGCAGAGATGTATAATGCCTGTCGTGAGGCGGGGATAAATTTTTTTGATACCGCCTATGTTTATAATGAAGGCCGGTCTGAGGAAATTCTGGGCACGCTGATAGCAAAAGAGCGCGAGGATATCATTCTGGTGACCAAGGCAGGGGCGGTTGGCGGCAGCTCTGCTAAAAATATCCGCAGCCAGCTGGAAACCAGCCTGACCCGCATGAGCCAGGACTATACCGATATTTTTTTCCTGCATCGCTTTGATGATGATGTGCCGCTGGAAGAAAGTTTTGCCGAACTGGCTGTTCTGAAGGAAGAGAAAAAATATTTCCAGCTTGGCGTGTCCAATTTTGCCGCATGGCAGGTGATGAAAGCACAAGGGGTTGCCCGGCTTCACGGCTATCCGACCATCGATATTCTGCAACCGATGTATAATCTGGTAAAACGCCAGGCAGAGGTGGAAATCCTGCCCATGGCGGCGGCTGAACATATCGCGGTTATCAGCTATAGCCCGCTTGGTGGCGGCTTGCTGACAGGTAAATATCGCGGTGGTATCGCTGGCGAGGGGCGCTTTAGCTGGGATGAGAAATATGCCATGCGATATGGTCAGGACTGGATGCATCATGCCGCCAATAGCCTGTCTGAAATTGCCGCAGAACTAGGCACAAATCCGGCCGCCCTTGCGGTGGCGTGGGTCGCCAAAAACCCGGCTATTACCGCCCCTATCATCAGTGCGCGTAATATAGAACAGCTTGCCCCATCGCTGGCGGCGGCCGATATCACGCTGGACAGCGATATTTTTGCCCGGCTGAACGCGCTGGTACCGACCCCGCCACCTGCCACAGACAGGCTGGAAGAACAGGGATAAAAAGGCGCCGCGTCAGGGGTAGTAAACAAAAAGGGGGAGCGGGTATGTACGGCATCATTTTTGAGGTTTGGCCATATACCAGCGGCCGCGATAGATATTTTGAGCTGGCCGCGAAGTTGAAAACACTTCTGGTTCAGCAGCCCGGCTTTATTTCGGTAGAGAGATTTGAAAGCCTGATGGAAGAGGGCAAGCTGTTAAGCCTGTCTTTTTGGGAGTCAGAAGAGGCTATTTTGAGCTGGCGCGCCCAGCTTGACCATATAGAGGCACAAAAAGAGGGCAAGGAGAAGCTGTTTGAGCGCTATCGAATCCGCGTGGTAAAAATAGAACGCGATTACAGCTTTTCAGCAGATACCCCATAGCGGGGGGCGACTTATTTCTGCCCGATCGCCCCGGTTGGCGCGGCAAAAATGTGTGTTAGCCAAAGGGGTGGGGCGACTTATTTCTGCCCGGTCGCCCCTGCACCATTGGCATATGCTGCTATGTTTTTGGCCGAAAAAAGGGGGCGACTTATTTCTGCATAGAGACGCGGATGTTATGAAAATCTGCAGGCGGCTCTAACAGGCGGGTTTTATATATTTTTTCACTATCGCCAGCGACTTCCTCGCCCGCAACCGCCATTGGCCAGGCCATCAGTTGTTTATTGTCTTTATTGATAAGCTCGATTTCAAATAACCTTGGCCGTCCGCTGGCATTTCCGCGATTAATCACGGTGATAAAAATATCCAGTGCGCGTCCCAGTTCGGTATCGACCATCTGGTAATTCGCCCCCTTTAGTGCAAAATCAGCCATCGCCGGGGCAGCCGGGGCGGCCGGCGGGGCAACAGGCGTTAAATTGGTATCCCCAATGATAGGGGTAAAGGGGGCTTGAGCGGTCTCTGCTGTATCGGCTGGCCCGTTTGCTGGCGTATTTTCTGGTGCATTTTCTGGTGCATTTTCTGGTGCGCTTTTGGGGGCAGGCTGGCCGGGCAGGGGGGCAGTGGTGACTGGCTGCTCGCTTGTCTGGCTCTGGCCATTTTTCAGCTTTTCCATATAGACAGATACCAGGCTGGCCAGCATATAGCTCAGCCCGGCAAACAGGCTGAGGATAAGGATATATTTAAAAAATTTACCGAGCGATAATTTGCGGGTTTTCCCGCCTTTTGCCTTATTCTGATTGGCAGCGGTTTTTTTCACAGGGGTACGAGCCAGCTCCATCGCATCTGATACAGTGCGCATTTTCTGGCTGAGGCGCTCAATCGCCTGTTCAATTTCCTGATTATCCTGCGTCTGGGTCGCCATAAAACCAATTCTGTCCTTGTATTTTGCCAGCCCTGGCCCGTGCTGTCTCACAGGCATTAGCAGGAAAACTGCAACATTCAGGCCAAAAGCCCGCACGCCCACCGGTGATTTTGACCCGGATTGCGTTTCGATCCCCCAAACATAAACGGATATTTGGCCTGTAATGTTATGATGACAGGGAAAATTTGTAAATATGGCAGGGCGCTCAGGCCAGGGAACAGGCCAGGGAATAGACCAGGGAACAGGCCAGGGAACAAACAAGAGGAGAGGGGAAAAGCGGGTGGAAACAAGTTTATGTTTTTGTGTTCAAATCTGCTTGACACTGGGCGCGCGCATCTATAATTATCTGCCAATCGAGGGGTTGTCGCATGGCTTGTGATAACCGCACCCGACAAAGTTCGGGGGTGTAGCTCAGTTGGTTAGAGCGCTGGCCTGTCACGCCAGAGGCCGCGGGTTCGAGTCCCGTCACTCCCGCCACTTTTTTTTCTGAAAAATAAATGATGATACCGGTCGGGGCTATTTTATGGCTTCTATGACCTTTTCCAGATTCGGCAAAGTTGGCAAAACCATCAGCTGCTTACTTCCGCTCGTCTGCTGGACAAAATGGATTTTAGCTGTACATAATTTTTCCTTATGATTTTTATTAACGGTAATGCTTTCTCCAAAGTTTTTTTCAGTTTCAATAGCAAGAAGATAATCCCAAGGCGGAGTATGACTTCTGGCAAAACAGATATAGTGGGTTGGTGTTCCTGCTAACAGCTTTTTATTACTTGGATGATTTTTTACCCATAAACAATGAAAACCCTTGCTGATAGACAGATAAATCATCGCTCTGACATCTTCGCGTAATTTCCATTTATCAGTGAGATAGGATTTACCATTTTGAGTGATCCTGACCCCTTGTTTCTCTTCAAGCGTAAGACCTAAATGTGGAAATGCCATTTTCTGCATTTTTATCTATCCTCTCTATTTTAAAAATATCGACTGGATTAAAAAATCCTATCATCGTTAATCTTTTGAAAAAATAATCCAGTGGTTGTGCGTAGCCTTGCGGGTTTTTGCCCTCGCCAGCCGGGCGTGGGGGTGCTAGGTTTATCCCATGATAGAAGGGCTGTTTTTCATCTTTTTGTTTCAGCTGGTCGGCACAGCTATTGCCGCGCTGTTACACCTGCCTGTCCCGGGCCCGGTTGTGGGGATGGGGCTGTTGCTGGCATGGCTGGCCTTGCGCTTTAAAACCCCGGCCAGCCTGGAGGCCTTATGCGATATTTTCCTGCGCTATTTGCCGCTGTTATTTGTGCCAGCGGCCGTAGGCGTATTAAATTACCGCGAGGTGTTGCTGGCATCGGGGCTGTCAATATTTATTATTTTGATCCTCAGCACGCTTGCCGCCTTGCTGGCCGCCGCCTTCAGCTTTATCTGGGTCGCGCGTCGTTTTTGCCCGCCCATAGGCGATGAAATGCGCCCCGCCCCAAAGGGCAAGGGAGGGGGCTGATGCAGGAAGCTATCGCCAATTTAACCGCTATTTTTGTGTATCTGGGCGAAGCGCCCCTGTTGTGGCTGACCCTGACAATGGGGGCGTTTATCGCGGCACGGGCGCTGTTTGAATATGCCAACCGTTTTCCTTTATTGAACCCTGTCCTTGTTGCCTCTCTGGCGATTTGTCTGGTGTTATATAGCACCAATACCCCCTATGCGGCCTATTTTAGGGGGGCGCAATTTATTCATTTCCTGTTAGGCCCTGCGATTATCATTCTGGCCGTACCGGTATGGCGCTATCGCAGCGCATTATGGCGGGCACGCTATGCGGTGCTGGCCGCGCTGGTGATAGGGGGGCTGACAGCTGGCCTCAGCGCTATCGGGCTGGCCATATTATTCGGCCTGGATAAGGCCATGATAGCCGCGATTGCCCCGAAAAGCGTTACCGCCCCGGTGGCAATGGGGATCGCAAAGAGCCTGGGGGGGCCGGTATCGCTGGCCGCCCTGCTGGCCGTATTGACCGGTATTACAGGGGCGGTTATGGCGACCCCGCTATTTAATGCGTTCGGCTTTTCAGACTGGCGCGGGCGCGGTTTTGCGGTTGGCGTGACCTGTCATGGCATTGGCACCGCCCATGCCTTTCAGATAAGCCCGGTGGCAGGCAGCTTTGCAACTATCGGCATGGCACTTAATGCGCTTTTCTCCGCGCTGATATTACCTGTCCTCTATCTTGGTTTGCCGGGATAGCCGCAGGCGGCAATTATCCTCTGCCCCCTCACTTGCGCTTTGGCTGGCTGGCAAGGGTGGCCGCAATCGACGGGTGGGTGTGTAATCTATCCAGCGCGCTGGCCAGTTTCGGGCGGCTGGCACGCATCGCGTCCTTGTCCAGGTTCCAGCGCGAAATCATATAAAGATATAAATCGGCCGGGGTCAGCATCTCGCCGCAAATATAGGGGTTCAGCACCCCTTCAATATAATCATAAAGCTGGTCATTTACCGCCCGTGCCAGGCTTTGTATTTCCGGCCATGCTGCCTCTGGCCCATATTGATAGGTGTGATGCTGGCGGTGATAGGCGGGATACATGGTTGCCCCCAGCATGGCCAGGACAGATAGATAGGTTTTTTCCGCCGCACTGCCGGATGCAGGCAATAAATGCGGGCAAAATTGCGAGAGATACTGCACAATCGCCAGCGATTCAAAAACCTGTCCGCCATCCGGGCAGGTCAGGACAGGGATTTTGCCGGTCGGGTTTTTTAGCCGATATTCCGGGCTTGCCCGTTCTGCATCATCGGGGAAGGAAATCGTATAATCCAGCCCCGCCTCGCGCAGCATAAATTCCACAATCAGAGAGCCGGCAAAGGCGCGGCCATAAACATGATAGGATGCCATTTTCTTTTTCCTTTTTTGAATTCGGGTGTAATTTTTTTTAAAAGTTATTCAGGGATAGTGGCCGTGATGCCGCCATCGACGACCAGTTCTGTGCCGGTGATATAGCGCGCTTCATCCGATGCCAGAAACAGGGCGGCATGGGCAACATCCTCTGCTGCGCCCATCCTGCCCATTGGTACCTGATTATGGCGTTTTTGCACAAAGCCGTCATAATCGCCCTCGGCATATTTGACAGCCATTCTTTCGACCATCGCCGTATGCATCAGCCCGGGCAGGACGCAATTCATCCGAATATTGTTGCGGGCATGAATAACAGCCGAGGTTTTGGTATATTGCTGCAAGGCTGCCTTGGCCGCGCTATAGGCGATTTGCGGCTTGCCCAGATAGCGGATACCGGCGATGGAGGAGATATTCACAATCGCCCCTGCGCCCTTTCTTATCATGTGGGGCAGGGCGGCACGACAGCTCATCATCACGCTGTTCAGATTTAAATCCAGCTGTTGCTGCCATACTGTATTATCCACGCTTTCGGGCAGGATACGCTCGGACTGGCCAACATTATTGATAAGGATATCCAGCCGGCCATGCCGGTCTATAATCCCCTCTATCCAGCGATTTATATCGGCTTCTTTTGTCACATCACCAATAGAAAGATGACAATTGCCGCCCGCATCGATGATGGCCTTTCGGGTGCGCGCGCCTTCTTCTTCGCGGATATCCAGCCCTTCGATATATCCGCCCTGTGCCGCACATAGCTCTGCTGTCGCCCGGCCGTTACCCCTGGGGGTATCAGGAGAGCCAATGCCGGTTATGGCCACGATTTTATTTTTTAACGAGAGCATATCTTTATCACTTTCTCTTTGGCTTTCGGCCAGATTTTTACCTGTAACATTCAACGATATAAAAAGAAGTTTTTTATAAATTTGGGACAAAAATAAAAAAAAACTATAATTCGCTTTTCAGTCTATGCCAAATGCTTATGATGTCGGGCGAAGGTTTTCAAAACCCTGTCTTTTTTATAAAAAAGATTTTCTGCCTGTTTTATTATTTTTTTAAGGAGCGATAGCTTATGTCTGTGAATGATGTGATCATGCAGGCCATGCGCGAAAACAGCATCGATTTTGTCACCACTGTGCCGTGTAAACAATTGGCCGGCGTGATCGAGAAAATTGAACAGTCTGAGGATATCCGCCATGTCCCTGCAAACCGTGAAGATGAAGGTATGGGGCTATGTGCCGGGGCCTATATGGGCGGGGCAAGGCCAGCTATCATTATGCAAAATACCGCGATTGGCGTGACCATTAATGCGCTGGCCACCCTTATCCAGTTTTACCGGATGCCCTTGCCAATGCTGATCAGCTATCGCGGCGAGGTAGGCGAGCCTGTGGCCTGTCAGGTAGAGATGGCGGTGCATACCAAGGCGCTGTTAAACCAGCTGAATATCCCGACCTATCATTTCCACCAGCCAGAAGATGCTGCCGAAACCTCTGCTATTTTATCGCATTGCTTTATGGCAAGAAAACCGGTTGCACTACTGATGGATGCAACTTTCTGGAAGGGGGCGTGAAGGCCATGATTAGAAGTGATGTTTTAAAAACGCTGATACCGCTTATTTCTGATCAGCTTGTGGTGACCAATATCGGCTTGCCAAGCCAGGAAATGCATCTGCTGGATGACCAGCCCAGCAATTTTTATATGCTGGGAACGATGGGGCTTGCCTCTTCTATCGGGCTGGGGCTTGCTCTGGCGCAGGATAAAAAGGTGATTGCCATAGATGGCGATGGTTCTGTGCTGATGAATTTTGGCACATTGCCGACGATTGCCAATAACCCTGCGCCCAATTTTATTTTGCTGATCATTGATAATGGCAGCTATGGCTCAACCGGCGATCAGACAACCTATACCGGCATGAAAACCTCTCTGGCGGAGGTGGCGCGCGCCTGTGGATGTGACATTGTTATCGAATGTTCGGCACAAGACACCAAATCAGTGGTGGAAACAGCCCTGGCAGGCGATAAGATGACCATTATCATCAGCAAATGCGAATCAGGGAACATCAAGGTACCGGTTATCGAAATGGATCCCGTGGTCATTAAAGACCGCTTTATGAAGGCCGTTAACGCCTGAAGGCAGGGTGATCTGGCATAATTCTTGAAGATACCCTGTTTTTGCCGCACAGAATATATAGTGCGGCCGGAATGCAACAGATAATCAGGGAGGATAAAGATATGTCAGAGCCAACCGCAGCGCAAAATGCCGAACAGGAAAAACAGCTTCTAGCAGCCCTTGAAACGCTGCTGGAGGCCTATGGCAATTATGATGCCCCCTATTTACGCAAAGACGGGGATATTGTTATCCCGCTCGATGCGATTTTGAAAAAGAATCGGGCAGCCTATAATGGTCTGGCGACCGCATTTTCTGAAATGATGAGCGGGGATATTGACCGCCGCCGATCATCGACCTGGATAAAATAGCTGGCGAGGCACAGTCCAAATTTTAGGCAGAAAGCTGTAAATCAGAAATATCTGCCTGTTTTTTGCTCTATGGATAAATTTACCCCTGAAAGCCTTGCATTTCCCCTGCGGTTAGACTAATCAAACCATATTGAGTTTATCCATTACGACGGGGGTGATTATCTCAATGGACGGGTATCTTTCTGAATATCTGCCTATCGCTGTTTTTATGGCATTGGCTATTGGTCTTTCTATCGCCTTTGTGGTTGGGGCGGTCGTGGTTGGCTCGCAAAAACCGGATATTGAAAAGCTCACCGCCTATGAATGCGGTTTTGATGCATTTGATGATTCTCGCAAACCCTTTGATGTACGTTTTTATCTGGTCGCTATCCTGTTTATTATTTTTGATTTGGAAATAGCCTTCCTGTTTCCCTGGGCGGTTGCTTTAAGTGATATTGGTGCCTTTGGTTTCTGGTCGATGATGGTATTTTTAGGCGTGCTGACTATCGGGTTTATCTATGAATGGAAGAAAGGGGCTCTGGAATGGGAGTAATCGATAAAAAGACAATATTGACACCTGACCAGCTAAATGCCCATGCACCGATCCCGCCAGGTGCCGATCAGGATGCCATTTTACATGCGGTCACGGACGAGATTACCAATCGCGGCTTTGTTATCGCCAAGGCCGATAAATTATTTAACTGGGCGCGTTCCGGCTCTTTATGGCCCATGACCTTTGGTCTGGCTTGCTGTGCGGTGGAGATGATGCATTCTGCTGCCAGCCGCTATGATATGGACAGATATGGGATGCTGTTCCGGCCTAGCCCGCGCCAGTCTGATGTGATGATTGTTGCAGGAACGCTGACCAATAAAATGGCACCTGCCTTGCGCCGCGTTTATGATCAGATGCCCGAGCCGCGCTGGGTATTATCCATGGGTTCCTGTGCCAATGGCGGCGGCTATTACCATTATTCCTATGCGGTGGTACGCGGCTGTGACCGTATCGTGCCGGTGGATGTCTATGTGCCGGGATGCCCGCCAACCGCAGAAGCATTAATTTACGGCTTGTTACAGCTGCAAAAGAAAATTCGCAGAACCAGCACCATTGCCAGAGCATAAATAAGCCCCAGCCAACGCCCGGGAAGGGGGGGGGATCGGCTGCGCGATTATGCTGGAGCAAAAAAAAGACATATTTACAGTATCCATGCTGAAACAAGGGATGAAACCGCCAAGATGAGTGACGCCACACAGACACAAGATAGCGCACCAGAGCAAAGCAAAAATGCCGCGATGAAAGCACAGCTGGCTGCCTTGCTGGGCGAGCGCGCAACCGTTCAGCTGGATCTGCAAAATGCGATAAAGATTGAAACTTCGCTGCAAAACCTTATCGCCGTGCTGAAACTCTTGCGCGATGATGCAAAGGTGCAGTTTCGGCAATTAATCGATGTAACAGCTGTGGATTATCCCGAGCGTGAATGCCGGTTTGAGCTGGTCTATCTGTTGTTATCTATCTCTGAAAATAGCCGGGTGCGGGTCTGTGTAGGCATTGATGAAGATGCGGTCGCCCCTTCGGTAACAGAGCTGTTTTCTTCGGCTAACTGGGCAGAGCGCGAAGTATGGGATATGTTCGGGATTTATTTTTCCGGTCACCCAGATTTGCGCCGCCTGCTGACCGATTACGGGTTTGAGGGTCATCCTTTACGCAAGGATTTTCCGCTGACCGGCTATGTGGAGGTGCGCTATAGCGAGACCCAGAGACGGGTAGTCTATGAGCCGGTGCATCTAACCCAGGAATATCGCGATTTTGACTTTACTAGCCCATGGGAAGGGGTGCAGGCCGATATTGCCCCGCCCCCCGCAGATGAAGAGGCAGGAGCATAAGATTATGGGTGAAATGCAAATACGTCCTCTGACCCTGAATTTTGGCCCCCAGCATCCGGCCGCACATGGTGTTTTGCGCCTTGTTCTGGAAATGGATGGCGAGGTTATAGACCGCGCAGACCCGCATGTCGGGCTGTTGCATCGCGGCACAGAAAAGCTGATAGAAAATAAAACCTATCTTCAGGCGCTGCCCTATTTTGACAGGCTGGATTATGTCTCGCCAATGAATCAGGAACATGCCTGGGCGCTGGCCATCGAAAAAGCCTTGCAAATCGAAGTGCCAAAACGTGCCCAGCATATCCGCGTTTTATATTGCGAAATTGGCCGGATTTTGAACCATCTGCTGAATCTGACCACGTTTGCGATTGATGTGGGCGCGATGACCCCTCTGTTATGGGGTTTTGAAGAGCGGGAAACATTGATGGAATTTTACGAGCGGGCTTCTGGTGCGCGCCTGCATGCTGCCTATTTCCGTCCGGGCGGTGTGCATCAGGATCTGCCCGATGGTCTGACAGACGATATTCTGAAATGGGCAGATAAATTCCCCGCCTTTATCGATGATCTGGAAACCTTGCTGACCAATAACCGTATTTTTAAACAAAGAACGGTTGATATTGGTGTGATGAGCGTGGAGGAAGCCCTGGATCTGGGGATGACAGGGCCATGTTTGCGTGCCACTGGCTATGCCTGGGATTTACGCAAATCACAGCCCTATGATTGTTATGCGGAAATGGATTTTGATGTGCCTATCGGTACAACAGGCGATTGCTATGCCCGCTATCTGGTACGGGTTGAGGAAATGAAGCAGTCGCTTCGGATTATCCGCCAGGCGATTGAAACCATGCCTGAAGGGCCGGTTTTGGCAGAAAACAACAAGGTTACGCCTCCGCGTCGCGGCGATATGAAACATTCCATGGAAGCGCTTATTCATCACTTTAAGCTCTATACAGAAGGGTTTCATGTGCCAGCTGGCGACAGCTATACCGCTGTAGAAGCCCCGAAAGGGGAGTTTGGGGTCTATCTGGTATCAGATGGCTCTAACAAGCCGTATCGGGCGCGTCTTCGCGCACCTGGCTATTATTTCATGGCAGCGGTCGATTATCTGTCCAGAGGGCATATGCTGGCAGATTCGGTGGCGATTATCGGGTCTTTGGATATTGTATTTGGTGAAATTGACAGATGAGCATTCAAACAATCATTGCAGAAGATCAGCCGGATAGCTTTGCCTTTACCAGGGAAAGCGAGAAGGAAATCAAAAAGGCGATTTCCAAATATCCCGAAGGACGACAGGCCAGTGCGGTCAAATCGCTGTTATATATCGCGCAAAAGCAAAATGATAACTGGATACCTGTCAAGGCGATAGAAGAGATTGCCAAACGCCTGGATATGGCAGAAATGCGCGTTCTGGAAGTGGCCAGCTTTTATTCCATGTTCAATCTGAAACCGGTGGGTAAATATTATCTGCAAGCCTGCGGCACTACCCCTTGTATGTTGCGCGGCTCGGATGATGTGATGCGCTGTATCAAGGACAAGCTGGATATCAGCTCGGGCGAGACCTCTGCTTGCGGTAAATTTTCCCTGTTGGAAGTGGAATGTCTGGGGGCTTGTGTGAACGCGCCTATCTTGCAGGTAAATGACGATTTCTATGAAGATTTGGATTATCAATCAACAAAGGCATTGCTGGAAGCACTGGAAGCAGACGCACCGCCGCCTGTTGGCTCGGTAGCAGGCCGGCAAGGCTCGGAAGCGGAAGGCGGTGCCACCACGCTGAAAACCGCCAAGCGCAGTAAAAAGAAGGGGTAGATATGCTCGCAGATAAAGATCGTATTTTTACCAATATTTATGGCTGGGGCGATGCTGGCCTGAAAGGGGCGCAAGCGCGCGGTGACTGGGATAACACCAAAGCTATTCTGGCGCGTGGCCATGATGATATTGTCGAGGAAATGAAGACATCGGGCTTGCGTGGTCGCGGCGGAGCCGGCTTTCCAACCGGCCTGAAATGGTCATTTATGCCAAAGGAAGTGGGCGCACGCCCGCATTATCTGGTGGTAAATGCTGACGAGAGCGAGCCTGGAACCTGTAAGGACAGGGATATTATCCGCCATGAGCCGCACAAGCTGATTGAAGGCTGTCTGGTGGCCGGTTTTGCGATGCGCGCCCATGCCGCCTATATCTATATCCGCGGCGAGTTTTTTAATGAAGGCAAGGTGCTGCAAGCGGCCATTGATGAAGCCTATGATGCAGGCTTGCTGGGTAAAAATGCGGCCGGATCAGGCTGGGATTTTGATGTTTATTTGCAGCGCGGGGCAGGGGCATATATCTGCGGGGAAGAAACCGCCCTTATCGAATCTCTGGAAGGTAAAAAAGGCCAGCCACGCCTGAAACCGCCCTTTCCGGCAGGGGTGGGCCTTTATGGCTGTCCGACAACCGTGAATAATGTGGAATCCATCGCAGTTGCACCGACAATTTTGCGGCGTGGCGGGGCATGGTTTGCCGGTCTGGGCAAGGAAAATAATACCGGCACAAAGCTGTTTTGTATTTCCGGCCATGTGAACAAGCCCTGTAATGTCGAAGAAGAGATGGGCATTCCGCTAAAAGAGCTCATTGAAAAACATGCAGGCGGCGTGCGTGGCGGCTGGGATAATCTGCTGGCCATTATTCCGGGCGGCTCGTCCACCCCATTGATGCCAAAAGAGGTGTGCGAGACCATGACAATGGATTTTGATGCGCTTCGTGAGGCTGGAACCGGGCTGGGTACCGCTGGCATTATCGTCATGGATAAAAGCACCGATATTGTGCGGGCTATCGCCAGGCTTTCCTACTTTTACAAGCATGAAAGCTGTGGTCAGTGTACCCCATGCCGTGAAGGCACTGGCTGGATGTGGCGGATGATGGACAGGATGGTGCGCGGCGAGGCCGAAATTCACGAGATCGAAACATTGGAACAGGTCACCCGCCAGGTAGAGGGGCATACGATTTGCGCCCTCGGGGATGCGGCGGCCTGGCCAATACAGGGGCTAATCAAGCATTTCCGCCCGGAAATCGAAAGACGTATTATGGCCCATCAGGCCGTAACAAACGCTGCTGAGTAAGGATAGATACCATGCCAAAGCTGACAGTGGACGGGATTGAAGTTGACGTGGAAGACGGGGCAACCGTATTGCAGGCCTGTGAAGAGGCGGGCGCTGAAATTCCGCGTTTTTGCTATCATGAAAGATTATCTATCGCGGGCAATTGCCGGATGTGTCTGGTGGATATGGAACGCGCCCCAAAGCCGATTGCCTCATGTGCGATGCCAGCTGGCGAGGGGATGGTGATAAGCACCAAATCCGAGCGGGTAAAAAAGGCACGCGAAGGGGTGATGGAATTTCTGCTGGTCAATCACCCTCTGGATTGTCCGATTTGCGACCAGGGCGGGGAATGCGATCTGCAGGATCAGGCGATGGGCTATGGCCATGATGCCTCGCGCTATGCCGAGAATAAACGTGCGGTGAGCGAGAAATATATGGGCCCGCTGATCAAAACAGTGATGACCCGTTGTATTCATTGCACCCGCTGTGTGCGCTTTTCAACCGAAGTGGCAGGGGTAACAGATTTAGGGGCTATCGGGCGCGGCGAAAATGTCGAGATTACCACCTATCTGGAAAAAACCATTGCCAGTGAATTATCGGCCAATGTCATTGATTTATGCCCGGTTGGCGCATTGACCTCGCGCCCTTATGCGTTTGTGGCGCGCCCGTGGGAGCTGAACAAGGTGGAAAGCATTGATGTGATGGACGCGATGGGCGCGAATATCCGTATCGATGCACGGGGCAATCAGGTGATGCGGGTTTTGCCGCGCCTGAATGAGGATATTAACGAGGAATGGATTTCCGATAAAGCCCGTTATGCGATTGATGGCTTGCGTCGCCAGCGCCTGGATAAGCCCTATTTACGGGGCAAGGATGGCCGCCTGCACCCTGCCAGCTGGGACGATGCCTTTACCGCCATTGCTGCCAGGCTAAAAAAGACCAAGGCCGATAAAATGGCCGCTATTGCCGGCGATCAGATAGATGGCGAGGCGATGTTTGCGCTAAAATCCCTGTTTGACAAGCTGGGCAGCCCGCATATGGATTGCCGTCAGGATGGGGCAAAATTATCCGCAAAAACCCGGGCTTCCTATCTGTTTAACACAACGATTGCCGGAATAGATGAAGCCGATGCGATATTGATCATTGGCAGCAATCCGCGTATCGAAGCCCCGGTGATGAATGCCCGTATTCGCAGAAATTACTTGCATGGCCGCACACCGATTGCCCATCTTGGCACCGCAGCCGATTTAACCTATCCGGTCGAACATCTTGGCGATGATATATCTGTTCTGGAACAGCTGGCAGCGGGTAAACATACCTTTGCAAAGCTGATGAAAAAGGCCAAAAAACCTATGGTTATCATAGGGATGGGGGCGTTACGCCGCGCCGATGGCCAGGCCGTTATGGCCCTTATGCATCAATTGGCCGAAACCACAAATATGGTAAACAAGGACTGGAACGGCTTTAATGTTCTGCATCATGCCGCCGCGCGTGTGGCCGGTTTGGATATGGGCTTTGTGCCTGGCAAGGGCGGCAAGGATGTTGCAGGCATACTGGACGGGGCAGCAAAGGGGGCAATAGATTTTGTCTGGCTGCTAGGCGCAGATGAGCTGGATACCTCCAGGCTGGAACAAGCCTTTGTGGTGTATCAGGGGCATCATGGCGATAAGGGCGCGCAATGTGCCGATGTGGTATTGCCGGGCGCTGCATGGGCAGAAAAAGACGGGTTATATGTGAATTTTGAAGGTCGGCCGCAAATGGCGCGCCGGGCAGCCTTTCCGCCCGGGGATGCGCGTGAGGACTGGGCGATTATCCGCGCCTTTTCCGAGCGTATCAATAAAACCCTCTCCTTTGATAGCCTGGCCGAGTTACGCGAAGAGATGGTTGCTGGCGTGCCTGTTTTTGCCAATCTGGACGAGGTTGTGCCGGCAAAATGGGGTAAATTTGGCAAATCCGGCAAGCTGAAGGGCGAGCCTGTAGAGGCCGGATTAGCGACATTTTACATGACCTGTGCAATCTCGCGTGCGTCCGAGACAATGGCGGAATGCTATTCGGCAACAAAGGCGGATAAATCTGTCATGGCCGCAGAATAGTAAAGGGTAGGAGAAAAGAGCATGATAATAGAACAATGGCTCATTGATCTGGCCTGGATTGTTGTAAAAATTCTGGCGGTTGTCGGGCCGTTATTAATAGCGGTCGCCTATCTGACATTGGCAGAACGGCGCGTTATCGGCTTTATGCAATTGCGTAAAGGGCCCAATGTGGTAGGCCCCTTTGGTATGTTCCAGCCTTTTGCCGATGCGCTAAAGCTGATGGCCAAGGAAACCATCCTGCCTGCCGGTGCCGATAAGGTGGTCTTTATTCTGGCACCGATGCTGACCTTTATTCTGGCGCTGGTGGCCTGGGCAGTTATTCCGTTTGATGCCGGGCTGGTGCTGGCCGATATTAATGTCGGGATTTTATATCTGTTCGCGATAAGCTCGCTGGGGGTTTATGGCGTTATCATGGCCGGTTGGGCCAGTAATTCCAAATATGCCTTTTTAGGCGCGCTGCGGTCGGCTGCCCAGATGGTATCTTATGAAGTATCGATGGGGCTGGTGATAATCAATGTGCTAATCTGTGTCGGATCGCTTAATCTGTCCGATATCATCGAAGCCCAGCGCGGTATGTGGTTTGCCCTGCCTTTATTCCCGATGTTTGTTGTATTTTTTATCTCAACTTTGGCGGAAACAAACCGCGCCCCGTTTGATTTGCCAGAGGGCGAGTCTGAGCTGGTAGCCGGCTATTTTGTGGAATATTCCTCGATGAGCTTTGCGCTGTTCTTCCTGGGCGAATATGCCAATATGATTTTGATGAGCGCGATGACCACTGTGTTATTTCTGGGCGGCTGGTTACCCCCGTTTGATTTTGCGCCTTTCACCTGGATACCGGGGCCGATTTGGTTTATCCTGAAAATCATGCTGTGCCTGTTTGTATTTTTGTGGGTACGGGCAACAACACCGCGCTATCGCTATGACCAGCTGATGCGCCTGGGCTGGAAAATCTTCCTGCCCTTTTCCTTGATTTATGTTGTATTGACAGCTGGCTTTTTGATGGCCTTTGACAAGCTGCCAGGCATTGGCGGCTAGGGAGATATACGCATGGTTGCATTGGTAAACGCGGTCAGGTCTTTTCTGCTGCTTGAACTCGTTAAGGGGTTGATGCTGACCTTGAAATATTTTTTCAAGCCAAAGGTAACGCTGAATTACCCGTTTGAAAAAGGCTATCTCTCACCGCGATTTCGGGGCGAGCATGCCTTGCGCCGCTATCCAAATGGCGAAGAGCGTTGCATCGCTTGCAAGCTGTGTGAGGCGGTTTGTCCGGCACAGGCCATCACCATCGAGGCAGAGCCGCGCAGCGATGGCTCGCGCCGTACCACACGCTATGACATTGATATGACAAAATGTATCTATTGCGGCTTTTGTCAGGAAGCCTGTCCGGTAGATGCGATTGTCGAGGGGCCAAATTTTGAATTTGCAACTGAAACACGCGAAGAGCTGTTCTATGACAAGGACAAGCTGCTGGCAAATGGTGACAGATGGGAAGATGAAATTGCCCGCAACCTGGCACAGGACGCAAAATGGCGCTAGCCATTCGCTGAAGGGGGAATAAAGGGCGATGTTATCATCTGTATTTTTCTATCTGTTTGCCACGATTTGCTGTTTATCAGGGCTGATGGTTGTGTCTTCGCGCAACCCTGTACATTCCGTATTGTTTCTGATTTTGGCGTTCTTTAATGCGGCCGGATTATTTATTTTGCTGAATGCCGAATTTCTGGCGATGTTGCTGGTGGTGGTCTATGTCGGGGCGGTGGCGGTTCTGTTCCTGTTTGTGGTGATGATGCTGGATATTAATTATTCAGAACTGCGCGAAGGGTTTCAGAAATATCGCCCTTTGGGGCTGTTTATTGGCGCGGTATTGCTGGTGGAACTATTCGCCACCTTTTTTGAATATTCCGGCAATATCAAGAGCCTGCCATCACCGGGGGATGTGCATAATACCAAGGCGCTCGGCCAGATAATCTATACAGATTATGTTTATTTATTCCAGCTTGCCGGCCTGATTTTGCTGGTGGCGATGATAGGGGCGATTGCCCTTACCTTGCGTAAACGCGTGGGCGTTCGCAAACAGGTTATCGCTGATCAAAATGCCCGCACCCGGGCAGAAACCGTAAAGCTGGCAAAGGTCGAGACAGGCGCAGGTGTAAAGGAGATATCCCGATGATAGCAGAAATTACCCTTGCACATTATTTGACTGTCGCTGCGATTTTATTTGTATTCGGGGTGTTTGGCATTTTTATCAATCGTAAAAATGTTATCACTATCCTGATGTCGATTGAGCTTATCTTGCTATCTGTCAGCATTAATCTGGTGGCATTTTCTGCCTATTCCAGCGATTTATCGGGACAGATATTCTCTTTATTTATTCTGACTGTTGCGGCTGCCGAAGCGGCAATTGGTCTGGCGATTTTGGTCGTATATTTCCGCAATCGCGGATCGATATCGGTTGAAGATATCAATGTGATGAAAGGCTAGGGCGCAGATGTTTTATCAGGCGATTGTTTTTCTGCCATTGCTGGGCGCTATTGCCGCAGGGTTATTTTCCCTGCGTCAGCAAAATGCGGCGGCAATTGCGGTATCGGTTTCCGGTGTGGTGCTGTCTTTCCTGCTTTCCCTGTTTGCCTTTTCGCATATTGCGATGGGGGGGAATACAGAGATTGTTAGCGTAGCCAGATGGATAAATTCCGGCACTTTTGAAGCGAATTGGCAGCTGCGTTTTGATACGCTTACCGCTGTGATGCTGATTGTGGTAACAGGTGTTTCTTCTTGTGTGCATATCTATTCTGTTGGCTATATGCACCATGACAAGGCCATCGCCCGTTTTATGGCCTATCTCAGCCTGTTTACCTTTGCAATGCTGATGCTGGTGACCGCCGATAATCTGGTACAGCTGTTTTTCGGCTGGGAAGGGGTTGGGGTTGCCTCTTATCTGTTAATAGGCTTTTGGTATCACAAGGAAAGCGCCCATACAGCCGCGATGAAAGCCTTTGTGGTGAACCGCGTAGGCGATTTTGGCTTTATTCTGGGGATTTTGGCGATTTTCACCCTGACAGGATCGGTCAGTTTTGATGCGATTTTTGCCAATAGCGCGTCCTATCAGGATGCGGTGATCAGCTTTAGCGGCATTACATTGCCGGCTTTGGAAGTGGTATCTATCCTTCTGTTTATTGGCGCGATGGGTAAATCTGCCCAGCTTGGCCTGCATACCTGGCTGCCCGATGCGATGGAAGGGCCCACGCCTGTGTCAGCCCTTATCCATGCCGCAACAATGGTGACCGCCGGGGTGTTTCTGGTGTGCCGGATGTCGCCAATTATTGAATATGCCCCTGTCGCGCTGGATGTGATTACCATTGTCGGGGCCTCAACGGCGATTTTTGCCGCCACGGTGGGGATGACCCAATTTGATATCAAGCGGGTGATTGCCTATTCTACCTGCTCTCAGCTGGGCTATATGTTTTTTGCCGCAGGGGTATCTGCCTATCCGGCAGCGATGTTTCATCTGACCACCCATGCTTTTTTCAAGGCATTGCTGTTTTTAGGGGCAGGCTCGGTTATCCATGCTTTATCGGATGAACAGGATTTGCGTCATATGGGCGGTATCTGGCGCAAAGTGCCGGTGACCTATACTATGATGTGGGTAGGCTCGCTTGCGCTGGCAGGATTTCCGTTTTTTGCCGGGTTCTATTCCAAGGATATGATTTTGGAAGCTGCCTATGGTGCACATACCGGCGTTGGTATGTTCGCGTTCTGGCTGGGATGTGCAGCTGCGCTTCTGACCGCCTTTTATAGCTGGCGTTTGCTGATACTGGCCTTTCATGGACAGCCGCGTGCCAGTGAAGAGGTGATGTCGCATGTGCATGAATCGCCCAATGTGATGACCTTGCCACTTGTCCCTCTGGCCATTGGGGCGATTTTCGCCGGCTGGGCAGGGTATGAGCTGTTTGTCGGGCATGATATGGCGGCATTCTGGGGTGATTCCATCTTTATTCTGCCTTCCCATACCGCAATGGAGGCGGCCCATCATGTGCCGTTATGGGTAAAGCTGTTGCCGATTATTCTGGCTACAAGCGGGGTTCTGGGCGCTTATATCGCCTATGTAAAAATGCCGCATCTGCCTGGCAAGATTGCCGAGGTTTCAGGCGGGCTGTATCGCTTTTTGTTCAATAAATGGTATTTCGACGAGCTATATGACCGGATTTTTGTCCGTCCGGCAGTTGTTTTTGGCGGCTGGCTGTGGAAGCGCGGCGATAAGGGTACAATTGACCATTTTGGCCCGGATGGCCTGTCGGCTCTGGTTGGGCGGGTATCTGCGCGTCTGGTGCATATACAAACAGGCTATGTATATCATTATGCCTTTGCGATGATGATCGGTGTGGTCATTCTGCTGTCCTGGTATTTCAGCGGATTTGGGAGGTAGATAGATGATTTCCAGCTGGCCTTTATTAAGTGTTATTACCTTCCTGCCGCTAACAGGGGTGCTGTTTTTGCTGCTGATCCGCGGCAATACAGAATCGGTCGCGGCGAATGCGCGTCTGGTCGCCTTGTGGGTTTCCGGCTTTACCTTCCTGTTGTCTTTGTCGCTCTATTTCGGTTTTGATGCGGAAATGTCCGGCTATCAGTTTGAAGAGCGGGCAGACTGGATTTCCGGTAGCGGCATTTCCTATCATTTGGGGGTGGACGGGATATCCATGCCCTTTATCCTTTTATCCACTTTCCTGACCCCGCTATCTATACTGGCAAGCTGGAAGAGCATTACCCACCGCGTACGCGATTATATGATAGCCTTTCTGGTGCTGGAAGTGATGATGGTCGGTATGTTCGCCTCGCTGGATATGCTGATGTTCTATCTGTTCTTTGAAGGCGTTTTGATACCGATGTTTATCATTATCGGTGTCTGGGGCGGGGCAGAGCGTGTCTATGCGGCCTTTAAATTCTTTTTATATACGCTTTTGGGCTCGGTATTGATGCTGGTTTGTATGCTGGTGATGTATCATCTGGCTGGAACAACCGATATCCCGGCTCTGGCTGAATTTACCTTTAGCCCGGAATTACAATTCTGGCTGTTCCTGGGCTTTTTTGCTTCCTTTGCGGTGAAAGTGCCAATGTGGCCGGTGCATACCTGGCTGCCAGATGCCCATGTGCAAGCCCCGACCGCAGGCTCTATGATACTGGCAGGGGTGTTGTTGAAAATGGGCGGATATGGCTTTATCCGCTTTTCCCTGCCGATGTTCCCGGACGCGTCTGAATATTTTGCCCCCTTTATTTTCGTGCTGTCCATTGTCGCGGTGATTTACACCTCTCTGGTGGCGCTGGCACAAAGTGATATGAAAAAGCTTATCGCCTATTCTTCTGTGGCGCATATGGGCTTTGTGACCATCGGCATTTTTACCCTGACCGAACAGGGGATTGCCGGGGCGATGTTCCAGATGATCTCGCACGGGCTGGTATCGGCCGCGCTGTTTTTCTGTGTCGGGGTGGTATATGACCGCTTGCATACGCGCGAGATCAGCGCCTATGGCGGGGTGGTGGATGCGATGCCGCGCTATGCTGCCTTTTTCATGTTTATGATGCTGGCCTCGGTTGGCTTGCCCGGTACATCCGGATTTGTCGGCGAAATGCTGGTTCTGGTCGGGGCATGGGAAGCCTCGCACTGGGTAGCAATCTTTGCGGCAACCGGTTTGATTTTGGGGGCTTGTTATATGCTCTGGCTATATCGCCGGGTGGTGTTTGGCCGGGCTGAAAAGCCCGAAGTGCTGGAAATGGCCGGGCTGGACAGGCGCGAGGTGATGATTTTTGTACCGCTAACCATTCTGGTTCTGTGGTTTGGGGTATATCCATCTACTTTGCTGGATGTAATGGCTTATTCGGTTTCCGATATTTTGGCGCAGCTCGCACCCGAGCTGTCTGTCCAGACAGTGATGCGCTAGGGGGTAGGGGTAGTTATGGAATTCTCACAACTGACTTTTTCTGCGGCTTTGCCTGAATTTATTCTGATAGCACTGGCGCTGGTCATGGTGCTGGTAGCGGCCTTTGCCCGGCAAACACAAACCGAAGAGCACGGCACAATAAAGCTGGTGCGCACGCTCTCCCTGCTGGGATATTTTGCGGCCTTTCTGGCAGTTTTTTCTGTCCCTGATGGGCGGATTGTGCTGTTCAATGATTTGTTCGCGGTAAATGATCTGGTTATCTATATGAAGGGCTTGATCCTTGTTGGTGCGTTTTTTGCCAGCTGGCTGGTAAGCGAGCAATGGGGCGAAGGCATAGACAGGGCCGAGTTTCATTTGCTGGTATTAATGGCGGTTATCGGTATGTTGCTGATGGTATCTGCCAATGACCTGATTTCATTATATATGGCACTAGAGCTGCAATCACTGCCCCTGTATGTGGTCGCGGCCATGCGTACCAGCTCGCTGAAATCTTCAGAAGCCGGCTTGAAATATTTCCTGCTTGGGGCGCTGTCTTCTGGTTTGCTGTTATATGGCGCATCGCTGGTTTACGGCTTTTCCGGCAGTACCAATTTTGATGCGATTGCCAGCAGCCTGTCCGGCGGGGCATCTGTTGGTATGGTTGTCGGGATGGTGTTTCTGATTTCCGGGCTGGCTTTTAAAATTTCGGCCGCGCCCTTTCATATGTGGACACCGGATGTGTATGAAGGTGCGCCGACCCCGGTGACCGCTTTATTTGCCATTGTCCCAAAGGTCGCTGGCATGACCTTGCTGATGAATGTGACCTATTCTGCCTTTGGCAATATTACCGACCAATGGGCACAAATTCTGATCGCGCTGTCTGTGGCATCGATGATTGTCGGGGCAACAGGCGCAATTATGCAGCAAAATATCAAGCGGATGCTGGCCTATTCCTCTATTGCGCATATGGGCTATGCGCTGGCCGGGCTGGCTGCCGGTACAAGCGAGGGTGCCTCTGCGGTGGTGATTTATATGACCACTTATGTCTTTATGGGCGCAGCCGCTTTTGGCGTGATTATGACCATGCGCCGCGAAGGTACACCGGTTGAAAAAATTTCCGATCTGTCCGGGCTTTCCGCCACCCATCCGCTGCTGGCAGGTGCGATGATGATTGTGATGTTCTCGATGGCAGGTATTCCGCCTCTGGCCGGATTTTTTGGCAAATGGTATGTGTTTCTGGCCGCTGTAAATGCCGGTCTTATCCCGCTGGCGGTGATAGGGGTTTTGACCTCTGTTATCGGGGCGTTTTATTATTTGCGGATTATTCGCTTGATGTATTTCCAGGATTCAGACGCACCGCTGGATGAAGGGCTGTCGCATCAAAACCGGATGGTTCTGGTGGTTTCCATCGGCTTTATTCTGCTATTCTTCTTTGGCATTGGCGCATTATCCCAGCAGGCCACCTCTATTGTGTCTGTATATTTCTAACCGCCCTGGAAGCAAACTTAAACGATAATGGACGACCCTGACAGGCAAGATGCGATAGAAAACAGCCTTCCTGGCGGGTGGTCTATTGATTTTTTTGATAGCGCGCCTTCATCAAACGATCTGGCGCTTGCCGCATTAAAAGAGCAAGGCGCACACGCACAAGGGCGCTGTTTTGTGGTGGGCGAGCAAACCAGAGGGCGGGGCAGGCTTGGCAGGATATGGACATCCAGGCCAGGGGACGGGCTATATCTGTCTGCTGTGCTTTGCCCGTCCAAACCCCGTGCCGTATGGCCTGGCTTGTCTTTTGCGGTATCGCTGGCGGTTTTTCAAATGCTGGCAGAACAGATTGGCCAGGATGGCGGCAATAGCCCTCTCAGCCTGAAATGGCCAAATGATGTGCTGATAGCTGGCGGCAAGATAGCCGGTATCTTGCTAGAGGCAGGGGAGAGGGGCGTTATCGCCGGTTGCGGTATCAATCTGAAAAATCCGCCAGGCGATACCAGCCAGAAACACCCGGCTGTTGCGCTGGATAGCTTTATGGATACACCAGAGCTGCCTTCTGCTGATAGACTTGCTTTCAGGCTTGTTCAGAAACTGGCTGAGTGTTATGAGATGTGGGAAGAAAAAGGCCTTTCGGCCGTTCTGGGACAATGGCAAACCCATTGCGCGATGATAGGCCGGAAAGTCGCCATTCAAACGCCTGCCCGTCTGATAGAGGGGCGCTGTGAGGCGATAGGCGAAGATGGCCAGCTGATTATTCGCGATGATAGCGAGACACAGCATTTTATTACCACAGGGGATGTGGAAATCATGAAAGGGCAGGCATGATACTGGCCATTGATTGTGGCAATACCAATGTAACCTTTGCCCTATATACATTATCAGGGGAAAAACAGGGGAATTGGCGACTGGAAACCCGCGCGCAGCGTCCGGGCGATGATTATGCGGTGGCCCTGTCAGAGCTGCTGAAAGCAGACGGATTTTCCCTTTCTGCGGTGACAGGCTGTGCGCTGGCATCTGTTGTGCCCGAAGCCACTCCGCATCTGATAGATTTATGTAAACGCCGTATGGGCATAGACCCTGTTGTTGCCGATACATCTAACGGGGTGATGGGGATGGAGGTAAGAATAGATCAGCCAGCCCAGCTGGGGGCAGACAGGCTGGTAAATGCCTATAGTGTGGCCTGTTCCGGGGATGTGCCGGCCATTGTGCTGGATTTTGGTACAGCAACAACCTTTGATATTGTCCTGCCTGCCAGCGATAAACAGAGCCTTGCGCGATATGATGGCGGGGTAATTGCCCCCGGGGTGCATCGCTCGCTTGATGCGCTGGTCGCTGCGGCTGCCAGATTGCCGGATATTACCATCGCGGCCTGGCCAGCAGATCAGCCAGTTATAGGCAAATCTACTGAAACAGCAATGCAATCGGGTATTTTATGGGGCTATGTCAGCCTGATAGAGGGGATGCTGGGGCGCATTGAGGCACATTATCAGCAACAGATGCAGGTTATTGCTACAGGCGGGCTTGCCTATTTGTTTGCCCCCCATATCTCAAAGATTGAACATATTCGCCCCGATTTAACCACCGACGGGCTTTATCAGCTGGCGATGCGCGCTAGATAGACAGATAAATGACAGATATACAGAAAAATGATTTGATATTTTTACCGCTTGGCGGTTCGGGTGAAATTGGCATGAATGCCAATCTCTATCACTATCAGGGGCGCTGGCTGATGATTGACCTCGGCATCAGCTTCCCGGATGACACCATGCCTGGCGTGGATGTTGTATTGCCGGATTTGCGCTTTATCGAAGAGCGTGCTGACAAGCTGGAAGCAATTATCCTTACCCACGCCCATGAGGATCATTTCGGGGCCATTCCCTATTTGTGGGAGCGTTTGCAAGTGCCGGTATATGGCACCGCCTTTACCCTGGCTTTATTGCGGCGCAAGCTGTCCGAGGCACGCCTGGATGTGCATATCCCGATGCATGAGATCGAATATAATATTGATTACAGCTTTGGGCCCTTTTCGGTTGAGCTGGTCTCTATGACCCATTCTATCCCTGACCCCGCCGCGCTTATCCTGCGCACGCCTGAAGGGATAATCCTGCATACAGGGGACTGGAAATTTGATCCCACCCCGATGCTGGGCGATGACGGCGATAAAGCCCGGCTTCGGGCGCTGGGCGATGAAGGGGTGATGGCGCTTATTGGCGATTCCACCAACGCGATGGTTGCGGGGCATACCCCGTCCGAGGCGGTCGCCTGTGCCGGGCTGACAGAACAAATCGCAAAGGCAGAACATATGGTGGCGGTAACCTGTTTTGCCAGTAATGTTGCCCGCCTTGAGAGCATTATTACCGCCGCACGTGCCAATAATCGTTCGGTTTGTATTGCTGGCCGCGCCCTGAACCGCACCATTTCGGCCGCAAAAGAGGTGGGCTATTTACAGGATATCCCCGATTTTGTGCCGGAAAGCGAGGTAGATTTGATCCCGCGTGAAAATCTGGTGGTTATCTGTACCGGCTCGCAAGGGGAAGCGCGCGCCGCCATGGCACGTATCGCCCAGGGTATGCATGAGCAAATCAGCCTGAATACAGGCGATACGGTGATTTTTTCTTCTCGCCAGATACCCGGCAATGAACAGGCAATCGGGCGCGTCCATGATGCCTTGCTGCGCCAGAAAGTGCATCTGATAACAGATGAGGATGCCAATGTTCATGTATCCGGCCATCCATCGCGCGATGAGCTGACAGAAATGTACAGCCTTGTCCGGCCCGCCATTGCTATTCCGGTACATGGCACTGCCCGGCATCTGATGGCACATGCCGAATTGGCAACCAATTGCCAGGTTAGCCAGACCCTGATCCCGGAAAATGGTGATATGGTCAAATTTACTGCCGGGCGGGCTGAATTATGCGGCCAGGCACATACCGGCCTTCTTACCCATGAAGGGGGCGAGATTGTCGATCTGGAGTCTGAATTTTTGCGCTCGCGCCGGCGAATGTTGTGGAATGGCACGGTTACCATATCGGTGGTTTTATCGGCATCGGGCGATCTGATTATGGCGCCGCAAATCAGCCAGTCAGGGCTATGTTCGGAACAGCAGGCAGATGAATTTATTGCCGATGCCTCTCTGGCGGTAGAAGAGGCGCTGATACAAAATTATGAACAGCCCGATGCACATGGCCGCACAGCAGAACAAATTGTGACCAGCAAGGTTCGCAGCCTTGCCAAACAGCGTTTTCGTCTGCGCCCGACCGTCCATGCCCATATTTTACAAGCCAGTGATGAGGAGCTTCGGGCATGATAGGCAGCATTAATCATATCGCGATTGCTGTGCCGGATATTCGCGCTGCCATGGCACAATGGCAGGCCAGAACAGGGGCAGAAATATCCGATATTCAAACCTTGCCCGAACATGGGGTGCATGTCGCCTTTATCCAGGCAGAAAACGGCAAGGTCGAGTTGCTGGAGCCGATTGATGATAGCTCGCCTATTGCCAAATTTTTGGAAAAAAATCCGGATGGCGGTATGCATCATATCTGTTTTGATGTGGCCGATCTTATCGCCTCTCGTGACCGCTTAATCGCCGAGGGCGGGCGGGTTCTGGGCGGGGATACGCCGCGCATTGGCGCTCATGGAAAGCCGGTAATTTTTATTCATCCCAAAGACTTAACCGGCACTCTTATTGAATTGCAGCAGGCGTGATATGGATATTGTTTCTTCGATTGTTGTCTATATTTTGCTATGGTGGTGGGTGTTTTTTATGGTGCTGCCCTTTGGGGCAAAGCCAGCCGAGGAACAAATTCCGGGTCAGGCTGCCTCTGCCCCTGAAAAGCCGCGTATCGTAACAAAAATGCTGATTACTTCTGTTATCGCAGCCGGTTTGTTTTTCATCGTCCATGCGGTAATTACCTCCGGCATCTTCAGTTTCAGGGAATTGGCAGGATAATCAAACAGGATAGCCCCCCGTTTTTAATTAAACAGATAAAGAAAGATAAACAGCCAGATGACAAAAATTTTCCTTGCCAGTGACCATGCAGGGTGTCAGTTAAAAGCCGATATTATCGCTTATCTGACGCACGCAGGCCATCAAGTGACAGATTTAGGCACAGAAGGCGGTGCTTCGGCAGATTACCCTGATTTCGGCTATAAACTGGCCGCCGCACTGAAAGGCGATACACACGCCAGGGGGATTGCGATTTGCGGCTCTGGTATCGGGATTTCCATTGCGGTGAACCGTTTTAGCTGGATACGGGCAGCGCTGGTGCATGATGTAACCAATGCCAGGCTGGCACGCGAGCATAATGATGCCAATGTTCTGGCACTGGGAGAGCGCGTGACAGGGGCTATTCAGGCACAGGAATGTGTCGAGGCCTTTTTACAAACCCCCTTTGCCGGGGGACGCCATCAAAAGCGGATAGATAAATTATCCAACCCACAACTGGAAAGCTGAGCCAAGGAACTAGATGATGAATAATATGACAGATTTTTTTACCGCTAATCTGGAACAAAATGACCCTGAAATCGCAAAGGCCATTCACGATGAGCTGGTGCGCCAGCAAGATCAGATAGAGATGATCGCGTCTGAGAATATTGTCTCATCGGCGGTTCTGGAAGCCCAGGGTTCTGTGCTGACCAATAAATATGCAGAAGGCTATTCCGGCCGCCGCTATTACGGGGGCTGTGAATATGTCGATGTGGTCGAAACATTGGCCATTGAGCGGGCAAAAAAGCTGTTTAACTGTAATTTTGTCAATGTTCAGCCACATTCCGGGGCACAGGCCAATCAGGCCGTATTTCTGGCACTGCTGCAGCCAGGCGATACGGTTCTGGGTATGTCACTAGAGGCGGGCGGGCATCTGACCCATGGGGCAGGGCCAAACCTGTCTGGTAAATGGTTTAATGCCGTGCAATATGGCGTTTCGCGCGAAACCGGCCAAATAGATTATGACGCGCTGGAAGCCAAGGCCATTGAATGCCAGCCAAAACTGATTGTGGCAGGGGCATCTGCCTATCCGCGCCAGCTGGATTTTGCCGCCTTTCGGCGTATCGCAGACAAGGTTGGCGCATTACTAATGGTGGATATGGCCCATATTTCCGGGCTGGTCGCTACCGGCCTGCATCCAAGCCCTGTTCCCCATGCCCATATTGTAACCTCTACTACCCATAAAACCCTGCGCGCAGCGCGGGGCGGCATTATCCTGAGCAATGATGAGGCATTGGGGCGCAAAATTAATTCAGCTGTTTTCCCTGGTCTGCAAGGTGGCCCTTTAATGCATGCTATCGCTGGCAAGGCGGTTGCCTTTGGCGAGGCGCTAAAGCCGGAATTTAAGAATTATATAGAAACCGTTGTAAAAAATGCACAAATTCTGGGTGAGGTGTTGCTGGATAGGGGACTTGATCTGGTCTCGGGCGGGACCGATACACATCTGGTTCTGGTAGATTTGCGCCCCAAGGGTTTGACAGGTGATATCACCGAAGTTTCGCTGGAAAATGCCGGGATTACCTGTAATAAAAATGGGGTGCCGTTTGATCCCGAAAAGCCGATGGTTACCTCTGGTATCCGGCTGGGGACACCTGCGGGGACAACGCGCGGCTTTGGCCCGGAACAATTTACCCAAATCGGCCATATGATAGGCGATGTTCTGGATGGTCTGGCCTCTAACCGGAATGATAATTCCGATATTGAAATGGCGGTACGGGCTAAAGTCAGGGACTTGTGCAGAGCCTATCCAATTTATTAATTCGTATATGGGCTATTAAGTGTATTTGGGCTATGAAGGGTATAGGGGCTATTAAATCTAAAAGGATACTTCTGCGCCCGCTTATATCTGAGAGGCTGTTAAAAGGAGAGACTGGCAATGCTATGCCCGATTTGTCGTTCTGAAGATACGCAAGTGAAAGATTCGCGCCCTTCAGAGGATGGCACCTCTATTCGCCGTCGCCGCCAATGCGGTGAATGTGAAGCCCGTTTCACAACCTTTGAGCGGGTGCAGTTGCGGGAAATTTCGGTGCTAAAGCGCGATGGCCGCAAAGTCCCGTTCAGCCGTGAAAAGCTGGAGCGTTCATTTAATATTGCTTTGCGTAAGCGCTCGGTACATGAAAATGATGTGGTGATGGCCATCAATGATATTGTCCGCAAGCTGGAGTCAACCGGTGAGGCAGATGTCACCTCTGATTATGTCGGCTCGCTGGTGATGAAAGCATTGCTCTCTTTGGATAAGGTTGGCTATATCCGCTATGCCTCGGTGTACAAGAATTTTGAGGATGCCAGCGATTTCGAAGATTTTGTCAATGACCTCAGACGCTAGGGCATCCGAACAGGTCTCTTTTTCATCTGATGATGAACGCTGGATGCGCCTTGCCCTGTTAATGGCCAGGCGCGCACAAGGCAGAACAGCTGAAAACCCGCCTGTGGGCTGTGTACTGGTCTCGCGAGAGGGACAATTGCTGGCAACTGGCAGGACAGCTGGCAATGGCCGCCCCCATGCCGAACAGGTTGCCTTGGATAAATGCCGGAAGCTATATGCCAGGCTGGAGGGCGCTCATGCCTATGTCACGCTGGAGCCTTGCGCTCATCATGGCCAGACCCCGCCTTGTGCCGATGCGCTGATAACAGCAGGAATAACATACGTAACCTATGGCCTTGGGGACCCTGACACAAGGGTGGATGGCAAGGGGCGCACATTGCTGGAAGCCGCAGGCGTGCAGGTAAAAAGCGGCCTGTTTGCACAAGAGGCAGCTGATATCATGGCAGGTTTTTTAGCCTCAAAGACGAAAAACCGGCCGAGCTTTACCACTAAAACCGCCCTGAGCCTTGATGGTTTTATCGCGGCAAAGAAAGGCCGGCAGAGCTGGCTGACAGGTGAGGCAGCCAGGCGCTTTGTCCATGATTTGCGCAGCCGTCATGATGGTGTGCTGACCGGCATTGATAGTGTGCTGGCAGATGACCCGCAATTAACCTGCCGGCTGGCAGGATATGCCAGCGATAACCCTGTGAAAATGGTGATGGACAGCCATTTGCGCCTACCCCCTGATAGCCAGCTGGTGCGCACCGCAGCCAGCCAGCCATTGCTGGTTTTTACCCGCCTAGATAGTGACGGCGAAAAACAGGCGGCATTGCAGGCAAAAGGGGTGCAGGTTATTGGCGTTAAAGCGGGTAGGGATGGGCGGATATCGCCTGATGATGTTGCTGAATACTGCCTGAGATCAGGTATATATTCTGTTTTGATTGAAGCAGGGGCCGTGCTGAATAAAAGTTTTTTTGCCGCTGGCCTGGTGGATAAGGTAGCAGAGCTTATCGCGCCCGTCACGCTGGGACAGGGCTATGCCGGCTATAGCCCGTCACAAAACCGGCACCCTTCTATGGCTTTTGCCCGGTCAGCAGATTATATAAAGAGCAGTGACAGGGCACTAGGCGATGACAGGCTGAATATTTGGCATCATCTGGCCACATAACAGGATAAAGATTTAGATATGTTTACCGGAATTATTACCGCCATTGGCCAGATTGAAGAGCTGAAAGATACAGCCGATAGATGGCTGAAAATCACCACCCCCTGGGCGTGTGATACCATTGATTTAGGGGCATCTATTGCCTGTTCTGGTGTGTGTCTGACCGTGGTAGAGCGGGCAGATAACTGGTTCGCGGTAGAGGTATCGGCTGAAAGTTTGTCCAGAACCACTATTGGCGGTTGGCAAAAAGGCAGCCGGATAAATCTGGAACGTGCTTTACGCCTTGGCGATGAGCTGGGCGGACATATTGTCTCTGGTCATGTGGATGGGCTGGCCATTATCGAGGCTATTACCCCCATTGGCGATTCTCACAAGCTGGAAATCTGTGTGCCAGAAGCATTGTCAAAATTTATTGCCGAAAAAGGGTCGGTTACGCTGGATGGGGTGTCGCTGACGGTCAATGAGGTGGAGGGGAGCTGTTTCGGGGTGAATATTATTGACCACACCTGGACGCATACCACCCTTGGCCATGCGACAATCGGCCAGCAATTGAATCTTGAAATTGATATGCTTGCCCGGTATGTATCACGTCTGATCAGCAGTTAAGCAGAGGCAGGAATGGCAGAAAGTACAAAAACAGGGCTATCGCCTATCGAGGATGTAATTGCGGATGCAAAGGCGGGCAAGCTGTTTATTCTGGTAGATGATCAAAATCGCGAAAATGAAGGCGATTTATGTATTATCGGCAGCCATGCAGATGCCGATGCGGTGAATTTCATGGCCAAATACGGGCGCGGACTAATCTGTCTTGCCCTGACAAAGGAACGGACAGAAAAGCTGGGTCTGTCGATGATGGAGAGGCGCAATGAATCGCGCCATCAAACCGCTTTTACCGTCTCTATCGAAGCCCGTGAGGGGGTGACAACCGGCATTTCTGCCCATGACCGCGCCCGCACTATCTCTGTTGCCATAGACCCGGCGATGAGCGAGCGTGATATTACCACACCTGGCCATATCTTTCCGCTTGTTGCCCGTGATGGCGGCACGCTGGTGCGCGCCGGTCATACCGAGGCGGTTATCGATATTGCCAAAGCTGCCGGATATCCGCCAAATGGCGTGATCTGCGAGATTATGAAAGATGATGGCACGATGGCACGTCTGCCGGATCTGGTGGAATTTGCACACGTGCATAATCTGAAAATCGGTGCTATCGCGGATTTGATCGCCTGGCGCCGGATGAACGAAACGCTGATAACCCGGGTAACCGAAACCGCCATAGAAACCGAATTTGGCGGCGCATGGCGGCTGATTATCTATCGCAATGATGTAACAGATGTTGAACATATTGTTTTGCAAAAGGGCGAGATATTGCCAGATATACCTGTCATGGTGCGTATGCATGCCCTTGATCTGATGGTCGATTTATTTGGCCGCTCGCACCGTTCGCGCAGTCATGGCGAGCTGCAACGTGCGATGAAAAAAATTGCCGAGGCCGGTACAGGGGTGATTGTGCTTCTGCGCGAGGCCAGCTCTTCCAGCCTGTCTGACATGGTCAATAAACAGGTGCGCGCCGCATCAGATGCCCAAAGCCCGGAATTGCGCGATTACGGGGTGGGGGCGCAAATTTTGAATGATCTGAATATTACCAATATGGTGTTGCTTACCAATTCAAAGCCTAATGTGATTGGCCTTGAGGGCTATGGCTTGCATATTGATGGCTGGCAGCCTGTTTCGGATGGCACAGAAGAGCATAAAGGATAACCCGGATGGCAGGTCATTTTCTGATTGTAGAAGCCGATTTTTATAAAGAATTGGCCGATGCCCAAAAGCAGGGAGCCATTGCCGCCCTGAAAGCTGCAGGGGCAAGCTATGATAGCGTGGCTGTTCCGGGCGCACTGGAAATTCCGGCCGCTATTGCGTTTGCTGATTTATCGGCTGTTAAATATGATGGCTATGTGGCGTTGGGATGTGTTATTCGCGGCGAGACAACCCATTATGAAACGGTTTGTAATGAGAGTGCGCGTGCGATAATGGATTTAACGATTACGCGGCATCTGGCTATCGGAAACGGGATTCTGACTGTCGAAAATAGCGAACAGGCATGGGTGCGCGCCGATAAGGCCAAAAAGGATAAGGGCGGGGATGCGGCGCGTGCGGCGCTGGCAATGGCAGATTTAAAGGCACAAATGCTGGCAAGCGGCAGGGATAGCAAAGCATGAGCGATGATATATTAGAGCCAAACCCGGCCGTTCTGGAAAATCGCCTGGCCGATAAAAAAGGGATGCGGCCGGTTATTCTGCGGATGCGTACAGGGGCGCGTATTGCCGCTGTTCAGCTGGCCTATAGTGTGGGCATAACAAAGACAGTGCTGGCAGAGGCCATGCCGGAATTTACCCGCCATTATGGCGATACGATTGCTGCCCAGCTAAAGGTCAAGAAAATCGATGACGAGCATTTTCAAGCCCTGGCCAGCGGGGTCGCCACTGATATCGAACAGCTGGATAGCGAGATTGCAGAAAATCTATCGCAAAGCTGGAGTATGGAAAGGCTGGCCTTGCATGAGCTTTCAGTCTTGCGTGCCGGTATTTACGAGCTGAAATCCATGCCGCATATTCCGGCACGGGCGGTTTTATCTGAATATGCCGGTCTTGCCGATATTTTTCAGTGTGATGTGGGATTTATCAATGCGATGCTGGACAGGCTGGCACGCCATTATCGCAAAATCGAGCTGGAAAGCCGCTGAACTAGCGACGTCTGAGATTGGTAAATAGCTGGTCGACAATGGTCAGTGTATCGCCTGGTGTCGGGGTTTTTACCTCCAGCTTTACAATCTCTTTATCATTAGATTTATCACGAATTTCAATGGATTCAAGGGTGTTATTCTCATCAAAACTTAAGACAATAAGCTCTCTTTCAATGGTTTGTGTTCGCCCGGCAATCGGGGCTTCCATCTTTTGATTATTATAATAGAGCCGATTATTATTAAACGCCCCTTCAAAGCTGGCCGGGCCAAATAATATCAGCACATCCTCGCGGTGGGTTGTGCCAATTTCCAGCTTATTTAACTGGCTGGCTTCGATAAGATTGCCATGGCTTGTTACCTGTGACTCACATCCCTGAAGCCCTGAAAAAAGGCCAAGCAGGATAAGGGCAGAAAAAAGTTTTGTAACAGAATTTTTCATTAGAACCATGACGATATATCAGATAAATTAGGGCTTTAAGGTCTGCATTATAGCTTATGTTAACCTGTTCTGGATAGCTTAAAACTGTAATTTATGTAAAGCGCAGTCCGCCATAGACGGTGATAGGCAAAATACCGTATAAGATGAGGGCAGTTGTAAGAAATGATATTGGGTCTTTTGGGATACAGGAAAGGGGCGGGACGTGCCTGTTTTTAAACGGTTGAAATCAGCCTTGCGCAAATCTTCGGAAAACCTTGAAAATCAACCAGAAGAACAGCTTTATCGCAAAGCACTGAAAGCCAGCAGAAACCCCGATCTATATCTGGAATTTAAGGTTGCTGACAGTCTGGATGGCCGATTTGATATGCTGTGTTTGCATATGGCGCTGATAATGCGCCGGCTAAAGGCAGCAGAAGATACGCGCTGTGCCGGATTTTCCCAGAATTTATTTGATATTTTCTTTGCCGATATGGATTTAACTGTGCGCGAGATGGGGGTGGGCGATCTGGGCGTGGCACGGCGGGTGCGGCAAATGTCCGAAGCCTATATGGGGCGTCTGCTGGCCTATAGCACGCATCTGGATGCCAAAGATACAGAAGGGCTGGCCACTGCGCTGGCCCGCAATATCAGCCGCGCAGACAAGGTGCAGGATAAAGACAGGAAGTTATCTGTTTATGTCGCGAATGCCGCTAAAAAGCTGGAGGATGTTGAGATAGAAACATTGCTGGATGCGCGCGCCGATATCGCGTCTGTTTTCATGCTGGATAAGAGATAGGCCAATGCCCGCTTCTTGCGATTTTGACCCTGAGTTAAAGCTCACCGCCTCGCTGATTACCAAAAGCACCCCGGAAAAGCTGGTAATCACTGCTTCTGACGGGATGTGTGCAGCACTGGCGGAACGCTTTGGATATATTGCGATCGATGCCTTCTCCGGCAAGATAGAGGTAAGGCGCATATCGGCAAGTTGCTGGCAAATGAAGGGGGTATTTTCTGCTGAAATTATCCAGTCATGCGTGGTATCAGGCGAGCCGGTGCGCGAAAAATTTCAGTTTGAGCTGCTAGAGCGTTATCTGGAAACTCTGGAAAATGTGGAAGAAATAGACCCGATGGGTGTGGATGTTGAGCTGCTGGAAAATGGCATGATCCCGGCAGGCGAGGCGATTTCCCAAGCGCTGGCGGTACATGCGACCGCCTGGCCGCGCCATCCCGATGCCCCGATATTGGCTCCGCCGCCGGAATTAAAAGAGCAAAATCATCCTTTTGCCAAACTTTCTGAATTGAAAAAATAAAATTAGTCTTTATGGTTAGCCCGTCATGGAGGGTTCGGTAATGACAAAACAGCCAAGATTGGCGCTAGATGCTATGGGCGGCGATGATGCGCCCCGGATTGTTATCGAAGGGGCAGATATTGCCGTTGCCAAAAATACAGATCTGAAGCTGGTTTTTGTCGGCGATGCACAGCAAATAAAACCATTGCTGGCCGCGACCAGATATCTTCAATCTGCCGAAATTGTGCACACCACCGAAAAAGTTGCCCCCGAGGCGCGGGTATCGCAAGCCTTGCGGGCGGGCAAGCAAACCTCGATGTGGAAAGCCATAGAGCTGGTCGCCAATGGCAAGGTAGAAGCGGTTGTATCGGCCGGAAATACCGGCGCATTAATGGCGATGTCAAAGTTGCAATTACGGATGATTGAAGGGGTGAGCCGTCCGGCCATTGCCGGTTTTTTCCCTAATTCTGTGGGACAATCCTGTGTGCTGGATTTAGGGGCTAATATCGAATGTGATGCAGAAAACCTTATCCAGTTTGCGGTTATGGGCAGTGCCTTTTACCGCGATATTTACGGGGTAGATACCCCTTCTGTCGGGCTGTTAAATGTGGGCGAGGAAGACCAGAAAGGCTTTGATTATCTGCGGGAAGCTGGCAAGGTGTTAAACCTTGAAAGGCTGGAGGTAAATTATCAGGGCTTTGTGGAAGGCTCGGACATTACCAATGGCAGTGTGGATGTTATTGTCACCGATGGCTTTACCGGCAATGCCGCCCTGAAAACAGCCGAAGGGGTTGCCAATCTGTTTCAGCAATCCCTGCGCCAGGCTTTTTCGGCAAATATGATGACCAAAATTGGGTATATGCTGGCCAGAGGCGGGGTGGCTAATTTGCGTGCCAAACTCGATCCCCGTAATTATAATGGGGCAGTATTTTTAGGGCTGAACGGTATTTCGGTAAAATCACATGGCGGCACAGATGCCATTGGCTATGCAAATGCGATTAATGTGGCTGTCAATATGGTTAAACAGGGCTTTATTCCCGAAGTGACCGCAACAATCGCCAAAGCAAATCAGATTTTGGCAGAAGAAAAGACGTTAAGTGATGATGAATAATACTATCCTGATGGTTGGCGCTGGCGGCTATTTGCCAGAAAAAATTCTGACAAATGATGATTTGGCGGCGTTTGTCGATACAGATGATGCCTGGATATTCCAGCGAACCGGTATTCGCCAGCGCCATATGGTTGGCGAAGGCGAGCTGACCTCGGATATGGCGGTGGCAGCCGCCAATAAAGCGCTGGCCAATGCCGGGCTTACCAGCGCAGATATTGATGTGATTATCGTGGCGACCACCACACCGGATGATACGTTTCCTTCTACCGCATCAACCGTCCAGCATAAGCTGGGCAGCTATCAGTCTTTTGCCTTTGATGTGCAGGCGGTATGTGCCGGTTTTATCTATGCGCTGGGGGTGGGCGAATCGCTGCTGCGCTCTGGCAAGGGCAAGCGCGCGCTGATAATAGGGGCGGAGAGCTTTACCAGGCTGCTGGACTGGTCAGATAGAACCACTTGCGTGTTATTTGGCGATGGGGCAGGGGCGGTTGTGCTGGAAGTAGCCGATACAGACACCGATGATTGGGGTGTTTTATCGACTGTGTTGCATACAGATGGGCGATATCGCGATATTTTATATGTCGATGGCGGCCCATCCCGGAATAAAAATGTTGGCCATGTGCGGATGCGTGGCCAGGATGTATTTAAACATGCGGTAGAAAAGCTTTCCAGCTCGATGAATGAAGTGATTGCCGAAACGGGCCACTTGCCGGGCGATATAGACTGGCTTATTCCCCATCAGGCCAATACCAGAATCATTGACGGGATGCAGAAAAAGCTCGGCCTGCCAGCAGAAAAAGTTGTAAAAACAGTGGCAAAACACGCCAATACATCTGCTGCTTCTATTCCGCTTGCCCTCAGCCAGGCGGTCAGCGATGGCCGTGTGAAATCAGGGAATTTGCTGGCTTTTGAAGCCATTGGCGGGGGTCTGTCCTGGGGGGCATCGCTGGTGCGCTATGGCCGACCATAACCGGTTTGGTAAAAAAATCAGGTATAAAACTACCCAATTTGATGTTTATGCATTTTCATGAATTGACGTAGCTTTGCGCCAATGATAGCGTTTCGTGTATGAGCAAGACATTGACAAGAAGCGATTTAGCAAACGCGGTACACCAGCAAATCGGCCTTTCCTATAATGAAAGTGCCCAGCTGGTCAGCTCTGTGCTGGAAGAAATCTCGCTCTGCCTGGAGACTGGCGAGCAGGTGAAGCTGTCTTCTTTTGGTACATTTTCAGTATCCAGCAAGAACGCCAGGATAGGGCGCAACCCCAAAACAGGGGTAGAGGCCACTATCACCCCGCGCCGCGTATTAAGCTTTCGTCCATCCAATTTGATGAAAAAGCGCGTGAATGGCGGCGCATAGTGCAAAAATCTGCTTCTGCCTATAAAACCATTTCCGAAGTTTCTGAAATGCTGGATATTCCGGCACATGTTCTGCGATTCTGGGAATCAAAATTCAGCCAGCTAAAGCCGATGAAACGCAGTGGCGGCCGGCGATATTACCGCCGCGAAGATATCGCCCTGCTGGAGATGATAAAATCCCTTTTATATGATGAGGGCTATACCATCAAAGGGGCACAAGCCAGCCTGTCAAAACGGCGCAAGGCAGATATTGTTTCCGGCGCAGAAGAAAAGGTGGCACAAAGCCCAAATGCGCCTGCGCATTCTGCACCAGCCTCTCATCCATCCCTGCAACAGGCGGCCAGCCTGCTCGCCCAGGCTCAAAGCCGCATCGATACGCTTCTTGCCCGTATCTAGTTTTTTGGCATTTCTATGGCCTGTTTGATGGCCTTTTCCTTGCGCCCCATTTTACAAATGGCTATAACCATACGGAGTCGGAGTGTAGCGCAGCCTGGTAGCGCACTATACTGGGGGTGTAGGGGTCGTGGGTTCAAATCCCGCCACTCCGACCAATTTTTAGTCAACCTTTTCAGGAGGTTGGTATTGATTGATTTTTTAAGTTTTCTTCCATTTTGTCGAGTAATCGGACTGCTGAACCGCAACTGGTTTTTTGCTGTTAATGAGCTTGCACGTAAACATGATATCGATTCGAGATGGGCTAGTTCTAATCTCCAAACGTCTTCCAACAACATCAGGGTCAGGTATGGAATGAAACCTGGGAGGTTGTTCTTCTCTTGCGCATAGATTTACGTTTAAAACTTCAAAGCCATAGGCTGTATAAGCTCGCCACACAAACTCGGGCGAAAATTGATAAAAACCATGTCCGAGATAATTATTTGCTGTTGTTAAACCAATAAAATGCCCCCCCTTTTTTAACATTTTACGGATATTACTAATAGCTTGCGGAATGTTAAATACGTGTTCAAGAGTGCCGCCGTCAATTATAGTATCGAACTGATTGTATAGAGTTTTCGATACTGGTTTGTTTAAATCATGCACAAAATCACATTCCTCATAATCTGATGCATCAAGAGATAATACTTGTTTTGCTCCAAGGTGTTTAATAATCTCGGAACCGTCTTTTGCATTCACAAAAACTTCGGCCTTTGGAATATTTTTTTGTTGAGAATTTGCTAACGCCCAATTGCAGCCGGCAATGTCACCATAAAGGTTATTGTCTTGCTTCCCTAAAGTCAGTGTTTTGCCAAACTGAATTTCCTGTTGTGAAAGATATGAAAGTGGACAAATGCTGATACCCAAAATTAGCTCCATAAAAAATGTTGGAAACTCTGTTGCATTTTTCAGACCAAATCTTCCAAGTAGTTAATTTTTGATTGTTTAAACACATAGGAGATAAGGGGTTTGATATAATTTTTTTTTAAATAAGACATCTAATGAGAAGGATGTCGTCCGGGCGTTAACCCGCGCGGGGGGGAGTGCAGGGGTCTCGTGGGTTGAAATCCCGTCACTGCGAGCCAATTTTTTTTTAAAGAAATATTGATAAGTCAGATAAGTCAGAAATTATACGCTTACCCGCCACCATAGCCCGTTCTTGACAGGATTTGATATCCGCGATTTGCCATACAGTTATCGATGATGGCAGAGGGGCCAAATTTAGTGATTAATCGGTTGTAATCATTTGCTTCGGCAGCCGATGATGCACCGATGCCTGCACCATAAATAGCCCCGATGGTTGTCCCGCTATCATCGTTACCATCCAGAGCATTGCCGACAGCCGCGCCAACCAGCGCGCCAACAACAGCAGACGCAACGATATCGGCCTGCTCTTCTGCCTGCTGTTTGTCATAGGCCTGTTGGGCGGTTATGGCTAATTGCCGGCATTGCACAATATCTGTGTTAAATTGGGCTGTGTCATATTGATAATAATCAATCACAGGGGAATAGGTGTTTAAATCCAGCCGATTATCAGCCCCGCCGCACCCCGCAAGAAAGCCGGCCGCACAGATTGAAATAATTTTAAGCGCGTGAGCGATCATTCAACATCCTGATTAAATCGAAAATGACCTTTGTTTTGGATAAAACTACCATAACGGACGGCCGGTTGCCAGGGACATTGCGCATATCAGAACGATGTTTTTGATAATTCTCATCTTGTGAACCCCAAACCCTGTTAGGACTATTAACCTGTATGACAGGGTAATCTATACAATAGGGCTATTTTTTTTGATTTGATGGGTTCTGGCTCGAAATATTCTGGCTGGCAGTTTTTTGGCTGGCAGTTTTTTGGCTGGCAGTTTTTCGAATGGGGCGTGTGGCTCTTTGAACCAGAAACATCACCAGTAACACGCCAAACACATAGATAAAAACAGCTAAAGGCGAGTTGAGCAAGGCATGATGCAGGTCATCATTTGCACAAATAAAAGAGTGTTTCCATTGTGAAACTGTTTCTGACTCGGCAAAAACAGCGCAAGCGGATTTATTCTCATTCACCTCTGGTTTTCCTCCCTGATTTTATGAGACCATAAAAAATATAATTCTGCCAGCTTTTGTCCTGAAAAGCTGGAAGTGTGGTGACGGGAAGTAAAAAATGCGCGAAAAAACTTTTATCCAGTTCGTTGTTTTGATGTGTCTGTTGACGTTCAGCGCATCGGCATCCGATGACCTGGTGATGGATAAAACAGAGGTATCTATTGGCGCCTTTGCCATATTTGCACAAGAGACAGGCTTTGTGTCGCAGGCAGAAAAGCATGGCGGCATGGTCTATGAGACGGGGTGGGCACGAAAGCCTGGCTGGAATTGGCGAACACCCTATGGGGTGGCCGGCGATAATAACGCGCCTGCGGTGCATATAACTTTCGCGGAGGCAGAGCAATATTGTCACTGGGCGGGCAAGAGACTGCCTACACGCACCGAATGGATAAAGGCCGGCTATACAGAGAGTAGAGCTAATCCGCCAGATGGGTTTGAAAGGGGTAAAACCTATCCATATCCCACCGGAAATGCACCGCAAGGGGCAAATTGTTTATCCGAATGCGGCGCTGAAAAGAGCCTGCAAAACAAAAAGAAAGATTTCAGCCCTGTTCTGTATAGAGGGGCAGGTCATGCACCAACTGGCCTAACCCGTCCGGGGGTAAACGGGCTATATGATATGGGCGCAAATGTCTGGGAATGGGCCCGAATTTCTGATACCGGAATTTCCAATAATAGCGGCGAGCAGGCAACGATGGGCGGTTCCTGGTGGTATGGCAAACGCCAGATGCGGGCAGATTACGGTGCAACAAAGCCGCATGATATGGCGGCTGTTTATATTGGCTTTAGATGTATCAGCGATGCTGGCGGGCAACATAATTAAGGCGGGCAAGATAATTAAATCGGGCAAGATAATTAAATCGGCAAGATAATCTATAAGGTAGCAACAGATGGATAATAAAATTAAACTGATTAAATGGCTTAGTACAGGGGCGGTTCTGTCCGGTATTGCACTGACAAATCTGAATATTTTTCCGCTGAATATTTTAATCCACGGGGCAGGGGCAGCGGGCTGGACATTGGCAGGCTATTTAACCAAAGACAGAGCCTTGCTTACGAATTTTTGTCTGCAGCTCCCCATATTCGGCTTTGGCATCATCAATTATTTTCTGACCTCTGCCGGCTAGGGGACATAACCCCCCCCTATTTGTTGCATCTTACCGCGATAATAACTTTGAAATAGTCGCTTTCCGGGGCATAGCCATGTTCCAAAGGGGCATATCGGCACTGATTGTCCTCGCGCCGTTCAAGCAGGTTTAATTCTCCGTCATTAGCGGTAATATTTTGTATAACGCTGTGTTCTTCGACGATCTCACGGTTGCCATTTTCAGACATTTGCGAGTAGCAGGTAAGATAGAGATTCCCGTCTGATATTTGCACAATTTCGGTCATGTTGGTTTTTTGATCATTTTCTTCTATTGCATATTCTGCGTTAACCTCAAAGCCGGCTATTTTGGTGTTGGTTTTGCGGCTGTTACTGGAAATGGACGTGCTGATAAATTCTGATATTTCCAAAAATGCGGCGCAAAAAGCCGCTTCCAGTGATGAGCCACCTTGCGTGGCAATAAGGGTAGCGCTATCTTTTTGATCATCAATCCTTACACCAAATTCTGAAAAATTCATCTCATTTTCGGCGTATAGCTTAAATTCGGCGCTGGCAGAAGCTGGAACCAGGAAGATAATAAGGACGGCAATAAGATATTTCATCAGCTCAACTCTAATTTTTAAAACTTATCAGTTCCTTGAAATATCGCAGAGGGATGAATTTTTTCCAAGTCTTCTATTATTTTTTTGATTGTTTGGCAGGTGGCAAAATCAATAACAAAAGACCGCCACATCCAAACGGGGGAGAAATGATGCGGCGGCCTTTTTTTGATGAAAGGAACATTTTGGGGTTTGTTCTTTTAGTGTGGGGTCAGGGGTAACTCCCGGGAGCCATCCATTCCCCACACTCCTACCCTAATAAAGCGCTCTGTATTAAAATAGTGCTATGATTTTTCTGCGGCGATGCATTTTTTGCATCACCTGTTTTTCTGTGAAAACCGCTACAGGTTTTGCAGGGCGGCCAGCAAATCTAGCTGCTTGTCAGGATAGCCACCCCTATCAATACCAGCACCAATGCGCCCCTGGATATTATCGGCACAGCTTTCATAAAGGCCGGATTGGGCGGCGTGCCGGCTTTTGCCGAGCGGCTTAAATGGACATTCAAGCCAGCAAGGACAAGCAGCAAAAGGCTTGCCCCCAGTAATTTCAGATGAAACGCCCAGCCTAAATCAAAGCTGGCATAAACCAGATAGGTGAGGGCGATGCCTGTCCCCCATAACAGGATGATGGCTGCCAGCCCTATCCATGCCAGCATAATGATGCTGGCCTGAACCGGTGCGGCAGGTTTGATGCCTGCCTTTTGATGGTTTTTGGCAAGGATAGCGCCCGCAACACCTAACCCCCCGGCAAGAAACAGCCCCAGATAATGCAAAAATTTCAATAAAATAATGCTGGTCATAAATCCTCCCTCAGATGCGTTATTGTGACAGGCGATAGATTAGCCCTCAATGCTTTTTTTGTCAGAAATTAATCTATGTTAGGGTAGAGATAAATTATGGCTGTTGGAGCAGGTAAGAGCGATGAGAAAAGCTATAAAAAACATTATGTTTATTTTATTTTTTCTGTTTTTTAACAATGCAGTATATTCAAATATTGAAGTTAAAATTGAGCGTATCGGCCCGCCCATTGCCCACCCCTGGGGTATCAGCCCGATTAACGGCACACACTATCTGGTTACCGCACGTTCCGGCGACCTGTTTAAAGTGGATATCGGTACCGGCCGGCATCAGCCGATTGCCAATGTCCCGGCGGTCTTTGCCAAAAGGCAGGGGGGATTGCTGGATGTTGCGATAGAAGATAGCACTGTCTATCTGTGCTATAGCCGCCCGATGCCTGGTGGCAAAGCGGCTACCGCCCTCTATCAGGCAGAGCTGACAGGAAATGCCTTGCAGGGCGGAAAGGTGCTTTTTACCTCTAATTTTCTGTCCACTTCCGGCCATCATTTTGGCTGCCGGATAGTGCTGGCAGATGATTTTATCTATCTTAGCCTTGGCGATCGCGGTGAGCGGGAAACGGCCCAGGATAACGCCCTTTATTCAGGGGCGGTTATTCGCTTGGGCAAAGATGGAAGCCTTGCCCCTGCCAGCGGTGATAACTGGCCAAAAGGGGTTATTACCAAAGGCCATCGTAACCCGCAAGGCATGGCACGTCATCCGCGCACGGGTGCGATATGGCTGCATGAGCATGGCCCCAAAGGCGGGGATGAGATTAATATTTTGCAAGCCGGGGCAAATTATGGCTGGCCGATTGTCAGCCATGGGCGCGAATATTATGGCGGTAAAGTGGGGCAGGGGCTAACCAGGGCAAAAGGGTTTGCCGACCCTGTCTGGGTGTGGATACCCTCTATCGCTCCGTCCGGCATGGCCTTTTATGACAAGGATATGTTTCCCGAGCTGAAAGGCGGGCTTCTGGTCGGCTCTCTTAAATTCCGCAGCCTGTATCATCTGCGCCTGAAGGGCGAGATGCCCGCCACAGAACAGGTGATACTAAAACAGAAAATTGGCCGCATACGCGATGTTATGGTCGCAGAAGATGGCGCGATATTGCTGTTAAGTGACGAGGTAGCTGGCGGGCTATACCGCCTGTCGCGCGACTAGGCGGCCATGCTGTTCAGGACAGGTGATGCAACTCGGCAATCTCTTTTAATATCTCGTCCTGTAGCTGGTTAAAGCGCGGGTCTGGTTGCTGGCCAGTAATGCGCGCACCAAGCGGGTCTTCGGCGGTGATGGCCGCCCCGCTCATGGTTTGCAACACCGCATGGCCGCAAAAAGGGACATGGGTTTCAGAATAGCCCCCTTCATGGGCCATCACCAGCTTGCCACCGGTAAATTCCATCAGCATCTTTGTCAGCAGGGCAAAATCAGCTGCCCCCAAAAGCATCCGCGAGAGCGGGTCAACCCCCGAGGCATCAAAGCCGCACGCAACCACCACGATATCCGGATTAAAGGCGAGCAGTTTAGGCAGCACCAGCCGCTCAAAAGCCTGTTGATAGGCGATGCTTCCGCCGCCTGGCATCAATGGGATATTCATATTCGATAAAGGGGCGTTCTGGCCGCCTGTATCGCCCGCATCGCCGCTATCCACGGGATAGTTGCGCGCCTGATGGATGGAAATGGTCAGGACATTCGGATCATCATAAAAAATATGTTCTGTGCCATTGCCGTGATGCACGTCCCAATCGACAATCGCCACGCGCTCTGCCTTGCCAGCCTTTCGGGCAGCTTGCACCGCGACCGCGATATTATTCAACAGACAAAAGCCATTTGGATAATCTGGCAAGCAGTGATGGCCAGGCGGGCGTGACAGGGCATAGGCATTTTTATGCCCCCCATCCAGAACCGAAAAAAGCGCACCTATGACCAGCCCGGCAGACAGGCTGGCAATCTCGAAACCGCCTGGCCCAAAGGGTGTGCGCAAGCCAAGAATACCGCCCTTATCATCCGATAGCGCCTTAAAACTGTCCAGATAGCTTTTCGGATGGACAAGGGACAGCTCGTCTATACTGGCCAGCCTGTCCGGGCTTTGGCTATCCAGCTCGGCCAGCAAACCGGTCACCTCAATCAGGTTTTTCATGCGGCGTTTGGTTTCCGGGGCTTCTGGCAGAAAACCTGTGCTGGTGGGCTCTACCAGACCGCCAACGGGAAGCAAAAAGGCATAATTGCCTGCCCCGTGCCAGAAACATTTCTCCTGCCAGAAAAAGCCTGTTTTTAACGCGTCTGTCATTCAAATACCTCTTGACCGATTGCTGTCATTTCCGCTCTGCTTGTCAGCGTAAAATGTTTTTCGGCCTGCGTCATTAAGAGATAAAAATTTATGCTTACCTTTACCAAGCCCTTTACCCAGCAAGAACCCATTCCCGAAGCCGGTATCCAGCAAGCCCTGGAGATTTTAAGGCATGGGCGCCTGCATCGCTATAATGTGATGGGGGCAGAAATATCGGAAGTCAGCCTGCTGGAACAGGAATATGCCAAATGGCAGGGGGCGCGCTATTGCGTGGCGACCGCCTCGGGCGGACAGGCGATACAGCTTGGCTTGCGGGTGTGCGGGGTTGGGCCCGGCGATAGGGTGCTGGCAAATGCCTATACGCTTGCCCCTGTTCCCGGGGCTATCCATGCGGTCGGGGCAGAACCTGTGCTGGTGGAAATTGATGCAGATTATCATATCGACCTTACGCATCTGGAGGAAATGGCAAAGCGGAGCGGGGCAAAAACCTTGCTGTTGTCGCATATGCGCGGCCATATTGCCGATATGGAGGCATTGATGGCAATTGCGCGCGCCCATCATATAAAGGTGGTCGAGGATTGTGCCCATACGATGGGGGCAAAATGGCAAGGCAAAAGATCTGGTAATTTTGGCGATGTGGCTGCTTTTTCTACCCAGACCTATAAGCATATGAATTCAGGTGAGGGCGGGTTTTTAACCACCGATGATGATGAAATGGCGGCGCGGGCGATTGTGCATTCCGGCTCTTATATGCTGTATGGCCGGCATGGTACTTTGCCGCCCGATGAAGTGTTCGAAAAAATTAAGCTGGAAAGTGCCAATTTTTCCTGTCGGATGGATAATTTACGCGCCACGATTATTCGCAGTCAGATGCCGCATCTGGACAGGAATATCGATAGATGGAATCAGCTTTATGATACGCTGTTTGCCGGGTTGGAGGCGATAGCGGGGGTTGATATCCCGCCGCGCAAACAGGCTGAATTTTATGTAGGCTCATCCATACAATTCAAGCTGAAAGCGGTGTCGGCCAGGGATATTCCAGATTTTCTGGCCAGATGCGCGGCGCGCGGGGTCGAATTAAAATGGTTTGGGGCAGACCAGCCGGCTGCCTTTACCAGCCGTTATGATAGCTGGCAGTATATATCCGATTTGCCGGATTTACCGGCGACCAAAGCGGCCTTGGAAAAGACAGTGGATATGCGGATACCGCTGACCTTTGATGTGGCTGATTGCCAGATCATTACGCAAATTATCGCCGATGAAATGGCCGATTATCGCGCCCCTGCCGGATAGAGAAAAGCCCCGGTAAAATGGCCTGAAAACCGCTGTTATCCCAGCCGAAAACGCACCCGGCATTTATGCCGCAGGCGGCGGGTGACCACCCCTTGCGGGCTATTGGCGGTGATATGGCCGCAGTCAAAACAGATAATCTGCCAGTCTGTGCCGCTATTATCAAAGGCGGTTTTATAGGCAGAGCTGTTCGCGCGGCATTCCGGGCAGGTGACCTGCAATAATCCCGGTTGGGGGGTGTCAGATATTTCTATCGATGGGTCTGTTTGTTTGCTCATATCCTTTTGATCCTACCCTTTAATATAGGTGACAAAGCTGTTTAATTCGATAAAAAAGCATAGGTAAAAACAAAAAAATGCCATCAGGAGAAGGCTTTGATGAATAAAAACAGGCAAAATTTTCTGGCTAAAACATTGATTTTCGGGGCATCTCTGGGCGCGATAGGCTGGGCGATGCTGGTGATACCGGAGCTGCATTTTATCTATAAGGAATTGATACCTGTGCTGGGGCGCGCTAAATTTCTGGCTTTTTTAATCATGGGGGCGGCGATGTTTATCTGCCTGCCAGTTTTTATAACACAAAAACTGGTTGGCGCTACCCTGCCAGCCTATCGCGGCAGCTGGCCTGAAAAGATAGCGATGGGGGGAGCAATTATCCTGTCTGTGCTGTTATCGCGCAACTTTATGTAAAGGGGTGTGGCCAGAAAAATAAGAGAGAAACAAGAGAAAAATAAGAGGGGAATAAGCCATTTATGGATGGGGGTAGGATTTTGCCGAAATCGGCACAGCTTAACTGGTACTTATTTGACCATACAGAGCCTGTTTTTACGGCCTTTTGGCAGTTTGTGCGCGGCTATCTGAAACAACAGGGGATAGAGACTGGCGCTGATCTGTATGATGCAAAATATAACACTATCAGCCTTGCCAGAGAGGGGCGGTTGATGCTGGGACAGATGTGCGGGATGAACTTTTCGCGCAATATGACGAGAATACCCGGCTATCTTGGCAGTTTTGTTCTGGCAGAGAAGGGCGTGCCGGCTGGCTATTATCATAGTGTGATTATCGCCTCAAAAAAGCTGGAAAACATATCCATAGATGATTTGCCAATCCATGAGTTACGCGCCGCCCATAGTGAAAAAGACAGCTATTCCGGGCGTTTTGCCCTGTATCAGGCGCTTGGGGGAAGCCCAACCCCCTGTACCTTTGGCAGGGTTAGCTATACAGGTGCGCATCGCGGCACGCTGGCGGCGATATCTAGCGGGCAGGCGGATATTGGCGCGATAGATTGCCTGACCTGGCATATGCTGCAATTTGCCTGTCCTGAACAGGTAGCAAAGGTTAAAATTATTGGCACAAGCCCGCCTGTTCCCGCCCCGCCACTGGTAAGCGGCCTTGCCGAAAATAGCGAAGAGCTGGCCATATTAAAAAAAGCGATAAAGGCTGCCTTTAGGGAGGATAAACTATCTGCCGGGATGAAAAATATCGGTATTTCAGGATATAAAACCCTGTCAGCTGGCCAGTATGATATATTTAAAGAATGTGTTGTCTGAATAGAATTTGCGTTTTTTAGAATTCCTTTTATTCTCAAAGCCGCAAAGGAACGACGATAAAGACGATATGCGAGTGATTGAAGGGTGATAAAGATGTCTGGTGCAAGAGTTTTTCTGGTAATATGCAGCGCATTATTCCTTGCTTCCTGTTCGGCAAATTCTTTTATGGGGGCGGTCGGGCAAAAAGCCAGCGCGTTACTTGCACCGATACAGGTTACTATGCGCCAACCCTCAGGTGATTTTGTGGCGAATGAGGATGCGCCCTATAGCCTGCAGCTGCGCGTGGAGGATGTTGATATTCCCTATGGCGATAAGCTGACCTTTTCTATGGTACAGCTGCCAGATTGGCTGGGTCTTAGCCGCGATGGCTTGCTAAAAGGCACACCGGATAATGCCGATGTTGGCCCGCATGAAATTATTGTTCGCGTAACAGACAGATCCGGCCAGTCAGATGATGCGATTTTCATTATTACGGTCGTCAATACAAATGATGCCCCGAAATTTGTGACCACCAGCCTGCCTGCGGCGATACAGGATAACGCCTATGAAATGGCGGTTGAAGTTACGGACGATGATATCCAGCATGGCGATGTGATGCGCTTCAAGCTGGCAGATGGCCCTGACTGGTTGCTGATCTCGAAAGATGGTATGCTGGGCGGTACGCCTGCCAATGGGGATGTGGGCGATCATATTGTGGTGGTCGAGCTGTCTGACAAAGCCGGGACTAGCATACAAAAAGAGTTCAAGTTAAAGGTTGAAAATGTTAATGATGCCCCTGTTTTCATTACAAGTAACCGGAAATAAGAATCTATGAAAAGCCAGAAAGACCTTGAAATCGGTTTTGATGTTCCGGCGAAAATCGGTATGTCTTTGGAGGATGTCCAAACCCCTGCCTTGCTAATAGATTTGGATGCGTTTGAGGCAAATTTAACGCGTATGCGCCAGCTGGCAGCGCACTATAAAATCCAGCTTCGTGCCCATGCAAAAATGCATAAATCGGTAGATGTATCACGCCGGCAAATGGAAATTGGCGGGGCAATGGGGATTTGTTGTCAAAAAGTTTCCGAGGCTGAAGTGTTTGCCAGAGCCGGCTTTGATAATATTTTAATTACCAACCAGATTATTGACCCCGTTAAAATCAATCGGATGGTATCTTTTTGTGCGCCCGGGCGGCGGGTGATTTGCTGTGTGGATGATAGGGTCAATGTTGCCGATTTATCGGCGGCGGCCAGCGGCAAGGGCGTTGTTCTGGAATGTCTGGTAGAGCTGGAATGCGGCTCGCAGCGATGCGGGGTAAGCGATATGGCCAAGCTGGTAGAGATAGCCGCAGCCATTGATAGTGCAGACGGGCTAAAATTTAGCGGCCTGCAATCCTATAATGGCCGGATACAGCATCACCAGAGCTTTGCCGAACGCCAGGCGGCAGAAAAAAATGTGGCATCTGTTACCAGACAAGCTGTTGATGCTCTGAGGAAAGCTGGCCTGGAGTGCGAATGCGTTAGTGGCGGCGGGACAGGCTCTTTTGCCTTTGAGGCAGAATCAGGCATATTTAACGAGATCCAATGCGGCTCCTATGCCTTTATGGATGCTGATTACGGGCGTATTGAAAATGAAAGTGGACAGCGTTTTGACCAGGCGGAATGGCAAAATGCCCTGTTTTTGCTGACCAGCATTGTCAGTACCGCACAAGATGGCCAGGCCGTATGTGATGCCGGGCTAAAGGTGCAGTCGGTTGATAGCGGCTTGCCGGTGATTTATGGGCGCAAGGATATCTGCTATATCCAATGTTCAGATGAACATGGCGTTATCGAGGATAAAAATAATACGCTATCGCTGAAAGACAAGCTGATGCTGGTACCCGGCCATTGCGATCCAACCTGTAATTTGCACGACTGGTATGTTGGGGTTCGCGGCGGCAAGGTAGAAGCCTTGTGGCCTGTCTCGGCTCGCGGCAAGGCCTGGTAGTTTTTTTAGGCGGCCGGCATTAATTTTGCCTGCCTGTCCCGGCTTAAAATCCATAACACAATGCCCAGATTAAGCGCATTCCAGGCAATGCCATTGATAAAGGCCGCCTGATAGGAGCCGGTCAGCTCGTAAATCCAGCCAGACATCCAGCCGCCCAGTGCCATGCCGATAATGGTCATCATAATGACAAAACCGATACGCGCCCCGGCTTCTTTGGGCGGCAGGAATTCGCGTACCACCAGCGCATAGCTGGGCACAATCCCGCCCTGGGATAAGCCAAAAATCAGGCTGACAACATATAATGAGGCCATACCATCAAAGGGCAAATACATCACCAGCGCAATCCCTTGTGCAAAAGAGCCAAGCAATAAGGTGCGAATACCGCCAATACGGTCAGCTATCAGCCCGGAGGCTATCCGGCTAACCACCCCGCCAAACAGCATCAAGGACAGCATTTCTGCCCCTACCGCAGGGCCATAGCCCAGCCCCACACAATAGGACACAATATGGACTTGCGGCATCGACATCGCCACACAACAGGCAACCCCGGCGATACTGAGCAATATTTGCAGCCGCAGGGGCGAGATGCGCGTCTTTTGAATATTTTGTGTTACCTGCCGAGCCGCGATTTCATGGCCGGCTTCTGGCAATCTGCGCTGCAACAGCAATGCCAGCGGCAGGATGATGCATAAGGTGATAATGGCCAGGGTAAGATAGGCTGTCCGCCAGCCATCCTCTGTCAGAATATCGGATAAAAATAGCGGCCAGATACCCCCTGCCAGATAATTACCGCTGGCTATCAGCGCTACGGCAATACCGCGCTGTTTTAAAAACCAGTGGGATATATCGGTAATCAGGGGGCCAAATCCGGCTGCTGTGCCAAAGCCCAGTAATAAATGTATGCCTGCCAGCAGGTAAATATCGCCTGCCAGCGTGGCCAGAAAAAAGGCCGAAGCCGAGCAAATAGCCGCCGCCATTACCGACAGGGTCACCCCGAAACGGTCAATTATTTGGCCGATTACCAGATTGCCAACCGCAAAACCTATCATATTCATCGTAAAGGGCAGAGAGGTCACCGCACGGCTGGTCACAAATTCAGCTTCCAGAGCCGGCATAATGGTGATAACCGCCCACATACCGGTATTGGCAAAAATCGCGATAATCAGCGTGATGAACAACCTGAACCAGGCATAGGGCGTATCATGGATTTGGGGCATATAGCGCGGCGATCTTAAAAAAAATGGATGTGTGGGCAATCTATGGCCAGATAGCTACCTGTCTTGCCCTTGAAAAAAGCTGTTCCCATCATGGCGAAATATATGCCGCCCGGTCAAATGATTTAAATGCCTGTAAGGGGCTATAATGTTAAAGGGTCAATCCTGAAAAAAAATTATCTGATCCTTAAAAAAGGCATCTGGCGTGTTTTTTGCATCTTTTAATAAGTGCACAAAATTTCAAGGAGGCGATAATGACAGCAAGTTTAGGCTCTGAGGATATTGTCGATATTATCGAGGCAACGGTTCGCGTGCTGGTGGCAACCGGCCTGAGCAGGGAGCAGGCCTTGCAGGTAATGTTAAGCCAGATTGCCGTACAGCTACCCCCGGATGTGATGAAACTGGCGGTAAAGGTCAGCGAGAAATATGCCGATGCCTTTACGCACGCAGACTGGGATGCTGAAAATATGCAAAAAATAGCTAAATGCGGGTCTAGCGAACACCCCTTTGCCCAGCTGTAAAAGCGAACAAGCAGAAAACGGCTTTTTTGCGCAGAAGCAAACAAGATAAGCTATTGACAGGATAATCCTGCAGGCGTCACCCTCTTTTTTTAAGGATGATATTCATGTCACTAAAAAATGAGGGGGAGGGGGATAATGGCGCCGATAAAAGCCCTGTTATTTGATGTTTTTGGAACAGTGGTGGATTGGCGCCGCTGTGTTGCTGGCGAAATTGACGCTATGGCCAAAAAATATGGCATAGAGGTGGATGCCGCCGAAATAGCCGATGCCTGGCGGGCAGAATATCAACCGGCCATGGAAGAGATTAGAGCCGATAGACGCCCCTTTGATATTCTGGATATTTTGCACCGGGAAAATCTGGATCGCGTGCTTGCCCGTTTTAACCTTGACCAGATAAGCATAGACGACAGAGACGAGCTTAATCTTGCCTGGCATCGCTTGCAAGGCTGGCCAGATAGCGCAGAAGGGCTGAAAGCCCTGAAACGCCGCTTTATCCTTGCCACCCAGTCCAATGGCAATATCGCGCTGATTGTGAATATGGCAAAGGGGGCGGATTTGGCCTGGGATGTGGTGCTGGGCGCCGAGGTTACCGGCTATTATAAACCGTGCCCGCAGGCCTATGACAGGGCCTGTGCTGCCCTTGGCCTGCCCAATGAGGCCTGTATGATGGTCGCTGCCCATAATGATGATTTATTTGCCGCGCGCCAGCAGGGGATGCGTACCGCCTTTGTTTGCCGGCCAGCAGAACATGGCCCGAACCAGACAAAAGACCTCACCCCTGAGGCAGATTGGGATTATGTTGCCACAAGCTTTATCGATCTTGCCGCTCAATTAAAATGTTAGAAAAACTATATTACTATCTGTAAAATATGATAAAACTTTTTGCATTCTCAGTGGGTTTAAAAATTTGCTTGCCAGCCTCTCTTATTTGGCCTTTGCTTGTATTATCTCATAAAGGCACAAAATGGGGGTGCAGGGATGATATCGGTATTTTTGCAAAATCTTGCGGTTATTCTGGCCAGTCTGCTGGTTTTGGGTAATCATCGCGCAGACTACACACTCTATATCGCGATTGCGGCGATTATTTTAACCAGTATTCGTTTGATATTTGTGCGAGGCTCGGGAAATTTAAAGATTTCATTATTTCTTGTTCAGGGTTTTATTTTCGCGTTTGCCATGTGGTATATTTTATTTCCTGAACGGTTTATCGACATTCTAAAAGCGTTTTAATTCAGCAAGAATAAGAGGCAGGTAAAAAGATGAGTTTATGGAAAGGTCAGGCATTTAATGTCAGCCATGCAGATGGCACAGGCACATCCAAAGGCGGATTTGAAGGCGGTTTGCGCGCCTTTTTTGAATATCGCGATTTAGGCATTAAAGATGCCACAAAGGGCAAATTTGTTGCCCATGTTATCCGCGCCATACCAGGGCGCCATGCCGAGCCGCAATGGCACACCCATGATCTGGATTTTCAGATGGTCTATATCCTGAAAGGCTGGGTGGTGTTTGAATATGAAGGCCAGGGCGAGATTACCCTGCGCGAAGGCTCTTCTGTCTTGCAACCCCCCGGCATTAAACATCGCGAGGTTACCCATAGCGATGATCTGGAACTGATTGAGATTTGCTCGCCCGCCAGCTTCGAGACAGAGATGACAGACGCGCCGGCTACCAAGTAAAGCTGGCCGGGGCAAGGCTGCAGACCAGCAAGCCTGCCATCGTGAAATTAAATATTCGCAAATGCTGGCGATTTTTTAATAGCTGGCCAAACAGGCTGCCTGCATAAGCCCATAACAGGGTTGAGGTGATGGTCACAAACGCAAAAATCAGCGTGATAAAAGAGGTCGCAAGCAACAGGCTTTCTGCCTGGCTGGCATAGGTTGTAACAGAAGAGACAATGACAATAATCGCTTTTGGATTGATGGTTTGAAACAGCATGGCTTGCGTAAAGCTGATTGGGCGGCTGGTTGCTTCTATCCCTTCTGGCGGGGCGGCGGTGGCAATTTTATAGGCCAGAAAAAGCAGGAATAATAAAGAAAACCATCTGGCCGCTTCCATAACATTCGGCAGCGCAGCAAACAGGCTGGCCAGCCCGAAACAGGCCAGTACCACCAGCAATAAAAACCCTATCGTTATCCCGAAAATATGCGGCAAGGTGCGGTTCAGGCCAAAATTTGCCCCCGAAGCAGCCAGCATCAGATTGTTCGGGCCAGGCGTAAAGGCCGCGATGCTCGCAAACAGGCTAAATCCAATAAGTGATGCAATATCCATAGGTTTTTTAAACGCTCACCCTGCTATGAGGTCGGGGCGCGCAAGCCTTGCCGAAACACCGCGCCCCTTTAAAAAATGCGAGACAAAAAACTAACTGTTATACCGGGCTTTTACAATACAGCTAATCTTATGCGGCCATAAAAGGGTGCAGATTTCCTGTGCCAGCACGGCGCTGGCCAGACTATCTGTCTGCAACCGATAGGCAGGTGCTTTGGCCAGCTTGTCTGGCTGGATATCCTGTTCTGGCAAATCATGGGCGGTAATGCGCAGCCGATACGCAGCAAATAGCCTGGCAAAGCGTTTCTCCAACCTGGTCTTTTGTTTCTCGGCCGCCGCAATATCGATAAAATCGCCAAAGCTGGCATAGATTTCAGCGCTGTTATTATCCCCTTCCGGCAGCACAGGCAGGGCCAGGCGAACAGGCAGGATAAGCTGGCTCGCCCCTTTCTGGGCAAGGCTTAATTCAGGGGCGCGTGGCAATGGCTTTTGCCCCGGGGCAGCTTTCGGCTTTATCTCTGCCAGAGATGGCTGCTGGCTGGCTGGCTTTGCGGCCGGGACGGGGGCAGGGGCTGGCGCAGGCGCAGGCTTGGCCAAAGAGGATTTAGCCAAAGAGGATTTGGCCGTAGAGGATTTAGCCAGAGAGGATTTAGCGGGCGCTATCGTTTCTGTATTTTTTGCGATTGCCGGGCGTTTAGGCGGTGCAACAGGGGCAGGGGCGTTATTTTTTGCCGGCTTGGCAGAGGCGCGCGGCATATTCGCAGAAAAGCTGATCCCGCCGCCAAGGGCAAGGGTAATGGTTTTATTCTCTGATGCGTCCGGGGGCGTGTTGTCTTGTGTATCTGATTTCGGGCCGGGGCTGGGTTGCGGGGCATCTGCTTTTTTAATCGCCGGGGCAGGCTTTGGCGCCTCAGCCGCCATTTGGCCTGGCTCGGTTTTTGGCAGCTCAGGGCGTGCCTTGGGCGCGATAAGATAGGCCAGTTCGGGGAATTTCTGGCGGATTTGCTCATCGCCCTGTTTAAACAGCATCGCACATTGTGTTTTAATCAGATTGGCGATTTTTTCCTGACCAAGGGCAAGGCTGTTCTTCGGGCGTTCTGATGGCGGGGCATCCGGGCTCATCAGGGCTGCCAGTACCCAATCGCGGTAACCAGCGATAAAGGCTTCGATATCTTCGCCGGCAATCTCTTTATTGAATTCCAGCATCACCGCCTTGTGGATGACCGCTCCGGAAAATTTCCGGCGCTCCTGCCAGAGTCGCCCCATATAGGGATTTAGCACGCTTTGGGCTTCCATCAGGGTAGAAAAGCTGGCACAAATCGCGCCCTGTTCGGCCAGATTTGCATAGTTTTTCCATGTTTTCAGGTCAATATTTGCCCGTGCGGATACACTGTAAAGCGACATACCAACAGCCAGAACCATCATTAACCATTTGTTTTTCATAACAAAACACCTATCAAAGCGCGCGAGCTTTAATCTGGACCCTGTGTTTTTTTGCAAGATTGATGCCTGTTTGGCGATATTTTAGCTGAATTGCAAGGCATCTGCGGCTGCACGAACCAGGGCGCGGGCCTTGTTCTGGCATTCTTCAAATTCGGATTGCGGAACAGAATCATAGACAATGCCTGCGCCTGCCTGAATATGCATCTTCTCGCCCTTTAGCACGGCTGTACGAAGGGCGATACAGGTATCCATCTCGCCTGTTGCCGAAATATAGCCAAGTGCGCCGGCATAAATGCCGCGCCTGTCCGGCTCCAGCTCGTCAATAATTTCCATTGCCCGAATTTTCGGGGCACCCGATACCGTCCCGGCTGGAAATCCGGCAACCAGCGCATCCAGCATATCACATTCTGGCCGAATAGTGCCGCGCACTTCCGAGGCGATATGCATCACATGGCTGTAAAGTTCGATCTGAAAATTGGATACCACCCGAACAGAGCCAGGCCTGGATACCCGGCCAACATCATTTCGTCCCAAATCCAGTAGCATCAGATGTTCAGAACGTTCCTTGATATCGGCCATCAGGCTTTCGGCATGCGCTGTATCTTCTGCTTCATTTGCCCCTCTCGGGCGGGTGCCGGCAATTGGCCGGATAGTTACTTCTGCATCGCGCAACCGCACCAGAATTTCCGGGCTGGAGCCAACGATTGCCAGATCGCCCAGCTTAAAGTGAAACAGGAAAGGCGAGGGGTTCAGGCGGCGTAAACTGCGATAGAGCGCCAGAGAGGGCAGGCTGAAAGGAATGGTAAAACGCTGGGACAGAACCACCTGAAAGATATCGCCGGCACTGATATATTCTTTTGCCCGGTTCACCATCTCGAAAAAACGTTCTTTTGAGAGATTGCTTTTCGGCTCGGACAATTCAGATTGCGCCGGAAGAGAGACAGGAGAAGGTAAATCGCCCCGCAAACAGGCTTCTGTTTCATTCAGGGCGGTTTGCGCCGCCTTCCAGCCTTCTTCTGCTGTATCAAACGCAGTTGCCCGAATTTGATAGGCAAGGGTGATGGTATCTTTCAGACGGTCAAAAATCGCCACTACAGAGGGGCGCATCATCGTGCTGTCATAAACATCCAGCTGATCAGGGTTATTATCGGGCAGCTTTTCCACATGCCGGATCATATCATATCCCAGATAGCCAAACAGACCCGCTGCCATTGGCGGCAAGGGGGCGGTATCGGGCATGGCGCTTTCCTGCAAAAGGGTGCGCAAACTATCCAGCGGATTGACATCACCTTGCCGGATAAACGCCTCGGGGGCGGTTTCTGGCTGGCGATTGATAAAGACATCACGTCCGCGCGAGCGCCAAATCAGATCCGGTTTTATCCCGATAACCGAAAAACGGCCGCGTACTTCCCCGCCTTCTACCGATTCCAGCAAACAATGATGGGTCTGGCCTTCTGCCAGTTTCAGCATCGCGCCCACAGCTGTCTGGGTATCGGCAACAAAGCTGCGATAGATGATTTGGTTCTGCTGGTCTGCAAATAGCTGTTTGCATCTTTGCAAATCATTATGGGCAAGCACTAAATCGGGGCTGGTCATGGATATTTTTATCCCTTTAAAAGGGGGGTAGCGCCCCCTGATTAGCGGGTTGTCTGGCCAATCAAAAGCTGTTCTACCCCTGCTGTATTAATCTCCAGCGCATGAGTTTCTGACAGGGTGATAATCAGTGCAGAGGTTAAGTCATTCTGAACCAGATTATCGAGTGTAGCAGATATTTGTGTTTTTAGCGTATCACGGGCCTCGCTATCGGCGGCTAAAATTTCATCTGTTTGCACCAGAATAACTGCCTCACCTGTTTCCACCAATACAGCTTCGCCCTTATTTTGGGCAAAGGCGGCATCGGCGATCAGGCTGGCCGCTTCATTATCCAGACCCGCACCTGTGCGGCTAAATGCCGGCGTGGGGGCGATATTTGCCAGCGTGTTCCGGACATCTTGCAGGCCATTATCGCCGGCTGCTTTTGCAGTGGCAAGGGCTTGTATCTTTGTCCAGTCAGCAATCAGGCGGGCGCGCACTTCTTCTATGCCCCGCGAACGTGCCGGCTTTTCCTCTATCGGCTGCAGCACAAAAAAGCTGTCTTCTGCACTGGCGATAACCTGGCTAATCTCTTCTATCTCCAGCGCCCAGCCCTGTGCCAGAAATTGGCTGTCACTGGCCAGATCAGCAAAGGCATCTTCCATTAAATTGCCATCAATATCCCGGCCATTTGCATCAATATCTGCAATAGTGTTTACCGATAAATTAATGCCGGCTGCCGCTTCGGCCAATGTTGCGCCTGTGCCAAGCGTATCTTCCAGCTGATTGACCAGATCATAGACCAAATCAATCGCTTTTTCATTGCGCAATGTTTCTTCTATCTGCGGGCGGACATCGCCAAGGGTTAATTCTTCGCCTGGCTGAATTTCTTCTACCAGCAATAAATGATAGCCAAAGACAGAGGCAACAGGCGGGTTGATACTGCCTTGGTCAGCATTAAAGGCTGTATCGGCCAGCTCGCCATCCAAATCCTCTTTTGTGACCAGCCCCAGATTAGTGTCATCTTCATTCCAGCCAAGCGTGGCTTGGGCGACCTCTGCAAAGCCCTTGCCGGATTGCAACTGGTCATAAGCAGCATTGGCCTCGGCTTCTTCGCCAAAAACCATTTGCCGGATTTGTCTGCGCTCAGGCGTGATAAATTCATCGCGGCGCAAATCAAAGGCTTGTGTTACCTCATCTTCTGACAGGCTTACCTGGCCTATTACCTGTTCCGGGCTGACCAAAACCACCTTGAAGCTGCGTAAATCGGGCGCATCATAGCCTGTTTTAACCGTGTCATAGAAGCTGGCCAATTCGGTTTCAGAAGGCGGGGTGATACTTTCCGGCTGGGCGGGATAGATTTTCAGCCGTGCAATGCGTTGTTCCAGCTGGTGTTCGGCAATGATTTGTGCCATGTAATTGCCGCCCTTTGCCCCGCTGGCAAGGGCAGCTTCGATTTGTTCCTGCATCAGAATAAAATTCAAACGGCGCAGATAATCTTCTTCTGTCAGGCCGGATTGTGCCAATGTTTGCACAAACCGTGCTTGCGAGAATTGACCGACCTCGTCTTTAAAGGCCTGGGTATTGGCAATTGCGCGGCGTTGCATCTCTCTGGTAGCGGTTACGCCCAGCTTGTCGGCTTCTGCGGCAAACAGGGTGCGGCGTGCCAATGCGCCCATTACTTCATTTAACAGGCCTGCCTCGATAGCTTCGCCAGCCGATAAATTCAGCCCCAACCCGCGGCGCGAACGCTCAAACTCGGTGGCGGCTTCTGCCAGAGGCACAGACCGCCCCGATGCTTCTATTGCTTTATTGCCAGAAGAAAACAGGCCGGTGGAAACATCGCCAATCCCCCAAAGCGCAAAGCCCCCTGCCAAAAATAGCAGGAAAAATTTCATCACTGGCTTTTTTGCCCCTTCGCGCATTGAACGTAGCATATTTGATCCTTATGACATGGTCTGTTGAACAATCTGATATTCTGATTATCATAAAATTTGTTCTATTGTTCGGAAATCAGCCACACTATAGTGAATAGAGCAGGCGAACTGCAAATCAAAAACGAAGAAAAAGCGGGATATTTTATGATTATTGCCGGGAATTGGAAAATGAACCCAAATCAGGCGGCCGCTAATGCCCTGCTAGAGGCATTTGCAGCCCACAGGAATATATTTCAGCCTGATTGTCAGGCGTTATGTTTCCCGCCAGCCTGTTATTATGCTATGGCCGCGCAAAAACTGGCAGGCACAGCTATGCAATGGGGGGCACAAAATTGCCATCAGGAACAGGCCGGCGCCTATACCGGCGAGATATCGGCGCAGATGATAGCGGATATGGGCGGCAGGTGGGTAATAATTGGCCATTCTGAGCGGCGGCAATATTTTGGTGAGACAGATAATCTGATCATGGAAAAAATCGATGCCGCACGGGCAGCTGGCTTGCGGCCTATTTTATGTGTGGGCGAGCCAGAAGAGGTGCGTCTGAAGGGGGGGCAGGATGATTTTGTACAAGGCCAGATGGCGGCCAGCCTTGAAAATATTATAAAAATGAGCCTGGCGGATCAAAAAACAGCTCTTGAGAAGCTTGTTATCGCTTATGAGCCGGTTTGGGCTATCGGCACAGGCAAGGTGGCCAGCTTGCAAAATATCGCTGAGATGCATCAGGGGCTTTGCGATAAATTAATCGCCCTGTTTGGGGCAGCCCTGCCGGAAAAAAATGTGCCAATTTTATATGGCGGGTCGGTAAATAGCCAAAATGCCGCAGATATTCTGGCGATAGATAAGGTGTCCGGTGCGCTGGTGGGCGGAGCATCGCTAGAGGCAGACGGATTTTTCGCTATTTATCAGGCGGCAATAGAAAATCGCCCCAATTAGCAAATGATTGCATTTTTTGCTTTACCAGCAGGGGCGCAATTTGTTAGTTAAAGCCATCTGGTCGCAAGGCCGGGTTAATCTTTAAATTTCAAATAGACGATAGCGTTATGACAACCATCTTGCTGACGATACATATTATTATTGCTGTTGCCCTGGTCGGGACAGTGTTGTTGCAGCGCAATGAAGGCGGGGGTCTTGGTATTGGTGGCTCGGCTGGCGGCGGCTTTATGACAGCCAGAGGCACGGCTAATTTGCTGACCAGAACAACCGCTATTCTTGCCGCGCTATTTTTTGCGACCTCTATCGGTCTGGCCATTATCGCTGGTGCGGGCAGCAAACCTACCTCTATTGTGGATGAGGTGTTAAGCACAACGCCAGCCCCTGTGACTGCGCCTTCCGGGCCAGCTGTTCCAACAGGGAACTAGAAATTTTCATGTCGATGCTGTTCTGCCCCCACACCGACCAACGTTTTGAGGGGTAGCGGTGACTCGTTTTATCTTTATTACTGGCGGTGTTGTGTCTTCCCTTGGTAAGGGGCTGGGCTCTGCTGCGCTTGGGGCGTTGCTCCAGGCGCGCGGCTATAAGGTGCGTCTTCGCAAGCTTGACCCCTATTTGAATGTCGATCCCGGTACCATGTCACCTACCCAGCATGGTGAGGTGTTTGTTACCGATGATGGGGCAGAAACCGATCTTGACCTCGGCCATTATGAGCGTTTTACCGCTGTCCATACCCGCAAAACAGACAATGTGACCACTGGCCGGATTTATTCCGATGTGCTGGCAAGAGAGCGGCGCGGCGATTATCTGGGGGCTACCATCCAGGTGATTCCCCATGTGACCGATGCTATCAAGGCGTTTGTTACCAATGATTTGGATGATGAAGATTTCGTTTTATGCGAGATTGGCGGCACGGTCGGGGATATTGAATCGCTGCCTTTTCTGGAAGCTATTCGCCAATTGGGGAACGAGATGGGGCGCGATAAAACCTGTTTTGTGCATGTTACGCTGATCCCCTATATCAAGGCGGCAGGCGAGCTGAAAACAAAACCCACCCAGCATTCGGTCAAAGAATTGCAGTCAGTTGGCATTCAGCCCGATATTCTGCTATGTCGTACCGAGCATGAGTTGCCAAAGGAACAGCGCGATAAAATCGGCCTGTTCTGTAATGTCCGCCCCGAAGCGGTGATATTGGCAGAAGATGTCAATAATATCTATGAAGTACCGCTGGCCTATCATGAACAGGGGCTGGATAGCCAAGTCTGTACCCATTTCGGCTTGCAAGGCAAAACCCCTGATTTAAGTGCCTGGCGCGATATTGCCCATAATGTCTCCAACCCCGAAGGCGAGGTCACCATTGCGATTGTGGGCAAATATACCTCGCTGCAGGATAGCTATAAATCGCTTGGCGAGGCGCTGGCACATGGCGGTATTGCCAACCGGGTAAAGGTCAATATCAAATGGCTGGATTCTGAACTTTTTGAAGTGGCAGATAAAAAAAGCTATCTGCATCATCTGGATAATGTGTCTGCTATTCTGGTGCCTGGCGGGTTTGGCCAGCGTGGCTCGGAAGGCAAGATAGAGGCTATCCGTTTTGCGCGCGAGCAAAAGTTGCCCTATTTTGGTATTTGTTTTGGTATGCAAATGGCGGTACTGGAAACAGCCCGCTCTCTTGCCGGTTTAAATGCGGCCAGCTCTACCGAATTTGGCCCTTCTTCTGAGCCGGTTGTCGGATTGATGACCGAATGGGTATCTGGCAATGAGGTTAAAACCCGTTCTGATGACGATGATTTGGGCGGAACCATGCGGCTTGGCGCGTATCCCTGTACACTGGCAGAAGGCTCGCTTGCCAAATCCGTGTATGGCGAGGAACATATTGAAGAGCGGCATCGTCACCGCTATGAGGTGAATATCGCCTATCGCGAAAAGCTGGAAGCCGCCGGATTGAAAATGTCCGGCCTGTCGCCGGACGGGCTATTGCCAGAGATTGTTGAGCGCGAAGACCATCCATGGTTTGTTGCAGTGCAATTCCATCCGGAATTGAAATCAAAGCCATTTAGCCCGCACCCGCTTTTTGTCGGGTTTGTGGCCGCTGCCAGAGAAAAATCACGGCTTGTCTAAAGACAGGCTATCGCGTTAGATAAGCGCCTATCTAATCCTGTCGGGTATAATCCTATTGGGGGGGCATGAATATGGAAGATGTTACCATCAGAAAGGTGATTGCCGGGGCAGATGCGCCCCTGGTGCTCATCGCCGGGCCGTGCCAGATTGAGGGGCGCGACCATGCGCTGATGCATGCCGAAAAACTGGCACAAGCTGCCGCGCAAGCCGGATTTGGCTTTGTCTATAAATCCTCTTTTGACAAGGCCAACCGAACCTCGTTTGACGCCCGGCGCGGGGTTGGGCTGAATGAGGGGCTGGATATTTTAAGTGCGGTGCGCGTGTCTATCGGCTGTCCTGTCCTGACAGATGTGCATTTGCCAGAACAATGCGCGGTGGTGGCAGAGGTAGCAGATATCCTGCAAATTCCTGCCTTTTTATGCCGGCAAACAGATTTGCTGGTAGCGGCTGCCAAAACAAAGGCTGCGGTAAATATCAAAAAAGGCCAGTTTCTTGCCCCCTGGGATATGCGCCATGTCGCAGAAAAGGTTGCACAATCCGGTAATAAGCGGATTTTGCTGACCGAACGCGGAACCAGCTTTGGCTATAATACGCTTGTCTCGGATATGCGGGCCTTGCCACAGCTGGCCGATATCGGCTTTCCGGTGATTTTTGATGCCACCCATTCTGTTCAACAGCCAGGCGGGCTGGGCGGGGCATCTGGTGGTCAGCGCGAATTTGTGCCGGTTCTGGCCAGAGCGGCAGTGGCGGTCGGCGTACAGGGGCTGTTTATGGAAAGCCATATCGACCCGGACAATGCCCCGTCAGATGGGCCAAATATGATCCCGCTGGATCAAATGCCAGCCCTTTTGACCTCCCTTGCCAGAATTGCTGAAGCCAGCAAAGGCTAGGTAGCCTTTCATAAAAAGAGGAAAATATGTCTGAAATTATCGATATTCATGCCCGTCAAATTCTGGATAGCCGCGGCAATCCAACCGTAGAGGTGGATGTTATTCTCGAAGATGGCAGTGCCGGACGTGCAGCTGTGCCTTCCGGGGCGTCCACCGGGGCTTATGAGGCGGTAGAGCGGCGCGATGGCGATAATGGCCAATATGGCGGCAAGGGGGTGATGGGCGCGGTCTCTGCGGTCAATACCGAGATTTTTGATGCGCTATCCGGGGCGGATGCGCTGGATCAAAAACAAATTGATGCAGATTTAATCACGCTGGATGGCACAGAAAACAAATCAAGGCTGGGGGCAAATGCGATATTGGGCGTTAGCCTGGCAACGGCCAGAGCCGCTGCCATGTCGTGCCAGCTGCCCTTGTGGCGGTATCTGGGCGGGGTGCATGCCCATCTTTTGCCGACCCCGATGATGAATATCCTGAATGGCGGGGCGCATGCCGATAATGCGCTGGATGTTCAGGAATTTATGGTGATGCCAGTGGGGGCTGGCAGCTTTAGCGATGGTTTGCGGATGGGGGCAGAGATTTTTCATGCCCTGAAATCCGGCTTAAGCAAGAAAGGCCTGTCGGTTGCAGTGGGCGATGAGGGCGGCTTTGCCCCGGCCATTAACAGCACCAAAGAGGCCGCAGATGCCGTTGCAGAAGCGGTAGAGGCAGCTGGCTATGGGCTGGGACGCGATGTGGTGATCGCGCTGGATGCGGCGGCAAGCGAATTTTATCGGGACGGGAAATATCATCTGCAAGGCGAGGGGCGCGCCCTTGACAGCGCGGAAATGGTTGCGATGTGGCAATCTCTGGCAGATGACTATCCAATTGTGTCCATTGAAGACCCGCTTTCAGAAGATGACTGGCAGGGCTTTACCGCTCTGACAGCCGCCATAGGCGATAGGGTGCAAATTGTCGGGGATGATTTATATGTTACCAACCCTGTGCGCTTGCAACGCGGCATTACAGAAAAGGCCGGCAATGCGATTTTGATAAAAGTTAACCAGATCGGCACATTATCCGAGACTATGGATGCGATTTATCAGGCCAAACAGGCCGGGTTCGGGGTGATTATCTCGCACCGTTCCGGCGAGACAGAAGATAGCTTTATCGCTGATCTGTCTGTCGCTACCAATGCTGGCCAGATTAAAACCGGCTCGCTTTCCCGTTCTGACAGGCTGGCCAAATATAACCAGCTCTTGCGTATCGAAGAAGAGCTGGGGCCAATGGCCGCCTATGCGGGGGATCTGTTTGGCCGGGGATAGGCGGGCGCTTTTGCGCTGGCAGGATATAGCTGGCAGGATATATCTGGTATCATATATCTGGCATCATATAGCTGGCAGGATATATTAAGAAAATCCTAATAAATCCGGCGATTCGCTTTTTGCTTGACCTGGCCTGACAGATTTGATTCACTGACCGTAATCAATGGCTATTTATGGCCGGTAACGCCCATCTTAAGGCAGGCTGGATATGCAAGCATTTATGCGTCGCCCTTTTTCCTATGCGGGAAGTTTTCTGCTGATCGGGACCCTCATCGTATTTTTTGGATTTCACACCATTGCTGGCGAGCGCGGATTGCTGGCACGAAGTGGCCTTGACCGCGAGATATTGATGGCACAAGAAGAGCTGGCCTTGCTGAACAAGCAGAATAATCTGATGGAAAGCCGCATTCGGCTGCTTCGGGCAGGGGCGATAGATGCTGATATGCTGGCCGAAACAGCGCGCGCCCAATTAGGGCTTTATTCCGAAAATGATGTCATAATTACAATTGATATGGATAAATTGAAATTTTAATATAAATCATATATTAACTATATTTCAGTTTATTCCAAAAATATTCAATAAAAACAATTCAATAAAATTGTTGCAAAAATAAAAAATCTTGTGCCATTCTAACTGTCAAACGGGGAAAGCCCCTGTCATGTTCAGTATAGAGGAAGGCAAGATGGCTGGCAAAGTAGCTGAGAGCAAAAAGTCCGAGCGCAAGCGGGGACGTCCCCCGAAATCCATTATCAATGACAAACCGTCTGCCGATGCGATGCTGGAAATGTATCGCCAGATGGTGCTGATCCGCCGTTTTGAAGAAAAGGCTGGCCAGCTTTATGGTATGGGGCAAATTGGCGGTTTTTGCCATCTCTATATCGGCCAGGAAGCGGTCGTGGTCGGAATACAATCTGTTGCCCGGCCGGAAGATTCGGTTGTCACCTCTTATCGCGATCATGGTCATATGCTGGCCTGTGATATGGATGCTGGCGGCGTGATGGCCGAGCTGACAGGCCGCAAGGATGGCTATTCGCGTGGCAAGGGCGGCTCTATGCATATGTTTAGCCGCGAGAAAAATTTCTATGGCGGGCATGGGATTGTGGCCGCACAAGTCCCGATCGGGGCAGGTCTGGCCTTTGCCCATAAATACAACGGCGATGGCGGGGTGAATATGGCCTATCTGGGCGATGGTGCGGCCAATCAGGGACAGGTCTATGAAACCTTTAATATGGCCGCCTTGTGGAGCTTGCCGGTTATTTTTGTGATAGAAAATAATCAATATGGCATGGGGACATCTGTTTCCCGCGCGGCCGCAGGCCAGGAGCTGGCCGATAGAGGCAAAGCCTATGGTATTCCAGGCATACAGGTAGACGGGATGGATGTTTTGGCGGTGCGCTCTGCGGCAGAAGAAGCCCTTGCCCACTGCCGTGCTGGCAAGGGGCCTTATATTCTGGAAATGAAAACCTATCGCTATCGTGGCCATTCCATGTCTGACCCGGCCAAATATCGTACCCGTGAAGAAGTGGATGCCATGCGCAAGCAACATGACCCGATCGAACAATTGCGCGATGTGTTACTGCGCGAAGGGGCAGAAGAGGCACAATTAAAAGAGCTGGATCAACAGGTAAAGAAAATTGTTGGTGATGCAGCTGATTTTGCACTGGCCAGCCCCGAGCCGGATGCCAGCGAACTGTACACAGATATTATTGTCGCCTGAAAAAGCGGACAGCAGGAGAAATAGGAATATGGCTATTGAAATTAAAATGCCCGCTTTATCGCCTACCATGACCGAAGGCCGGCTATCGCGCTGGCTGGTGGGGACAGGCGATAAGGTTGCATCGGGCGATGTAATCGCTGAAATTGAAACCGATAAGGCCACGATGGAAGTGGAAGCGATTGATGAAGGCACCATCGGGGCTATCCATGTCCAGGAAGGCACAGATGGCGTAGCCGTTGGCGCGGTTATCGCAACATTGCTTGAAGAGGGCGAAACAGAACTGCCCGCCCCGTCTGCTGCGCCTGTAGCTGCTGAGGCTGCACCTGAAATAGTGGAAACTGCACCAGAGACAGCACCGGAGACAGCACCAGAGATAGCACCGGAAACAGCGGTATCAGCGCCTGTGCTTGCGGGCATACCGGCCACTGTGGCTGCCCCTGCTTCAACCCCTGTGGGTGCAAATCCGGACTGGCAGGGCCCAACGCGCACCATGACGGTCAGGGAAGCCTTGCGCGATGCGATGGCTGAGGAAATGCGCCGGGATGAGCGGATTTTTGTGATGGGCGAAGAGGTTGCAGAATATCAGGGCGCGTACAAGGTTACCCAGGGGTTGTTGGAAGAATTTTCAGCAAAAAGGGTTATTGATACCCCCATTACCGAACATGGTTTTGCCGGATTGGGTGTTGGGGCTGCCTTTGGGGATTTACGGCCTGTCATTGAATTTATGACCTTTAATTTTTCGATGCAGGCGATTGACCATATTATCAATTCTGCGGCGAAAACCCTGTATATGTCCGGCGGTCAGATGGGCTGTCCGATTGTGTTCAGAGGGCCAAATGGCGCGGCCAGCCGGGTGGCGGCCCAGCATTCACAATGCTATGCCAGCTGGTATGCCCATTGTCCGGGTCTAAAGGTGGTATCGCCCTGGTCTGCGGCCGATGCAAAAGGCCTGTTAAAGGCGGCTATTCGCGACCCGAACCCGGTGATTTTCCTGGAAAATGAAGTGATGTACGGGCAAAGTTTTGACGTGCCGGAAGCCGAGGACTGGGTTGTGCCAATTGGCCGGGCAAATATTGTGCGCCCCGGCAGCGATGTTACCATCACCGCTTTTTCCATTATGGTCGGCAAGGCACTGGAAGCTGCCGATGCGCTGGCTTCTGTGGGGATTGATGCCGAAGTGATTGATTTGCGCAGTTTGCGCCCGCTGGATAGTGAAACCATTCTGGCGTCTGTTAAAAAGACCGGACGGATGATTTCCTGTGAGGAAGGCTTTCCATTTGCCGGTATCGGTGCAGAGCTGGCCATGCAGGTGATGGAAGGGGCGTTTGACTATCTGGATGCCCCGGTAATGCGGATAACCGGCAAGGATGTGCCAATGCCCTATGCCGCTAATCTGGAAGCATTGGCCTTGCCACAAATCACCGATATTGTCGAAGCCGGCAAAGCGGTATGCTATCGCTCGGGAGGGCAGTAAAATGGCGGTAAAAATCCTTATGCCGGCTCTATCGCCAACCATGACAGATGGCACATTGGCACGCTGGCTTGTAGCTGAAGGCGATAAGGTGCGTTCAGGCGATGTCATCGCAGAAATTGAAACCGATAAGGCGACCATGGAAGTGGAAGCCCTGGATGACGGGATAATCGCTAAAATTATCGTCGCAGAAGGCAGCCAGAATGTTGCGGTAAATGCGCTGATAGCGGTTCTGGCCGAAGAGGACGAGGATGTATCTGAAGCCGCAAAGATAGCCGAGGGGGCAGAAGCTGTTCCTGCTCCGGCTACACCTGTTCCGGCACCAAAGGCTGAAGCTGTACAGGCACCTGCTACCCCATCACCTGCAACATCGGCACCTGCTACCCCGGCACCTGCAACATCGGCACCTGCAACATCGGCACCCGCTTCCTTGCCAGCACCGGCGGTATCACAAGGCAAGGCACGGGTTTTTGCCAGCCCACTGGCACGGCGTATTGCCGGGGATGCTGGTCTGGATATATCTGCTGTAAAGGGGACAGGCCCGCATGGCCGGATTATTCGCGCCGATGTGGAAGAAGCCCTGGCCAAAGGCGTATCTGCGCCTGTTGCGGCTGTCGCGGCGGCTGGCACATTAGCGCAATCTGAGCGGTTTGAGCCGCATAATGCGATGCGCCGGGTCATTGCTGAACGCCTGCAACAATCCAAACAGACCGCCCCGCATTTCTATCTGACAGTGGAATGTGAAATCGATACATTGCTGCAGGCCAGAAAGGCATTGAATGAAGCCGCCCCTGAAGGGGTGAAAATTTCTGTCAATGATATGGTGGTAAAGGCCGCCGCCGCCGCCCTTATCGCTGTTCCAGAGGTCAATGGTTATTTTGAAGCAGAGGGATGCCGCTATTTCAGTGATGCCGATATCTGTATCGCGGTTGCGGTAGATGGCGGTCTGGTTACCCCTGTTATCCGCTCTGCTAACCATCTTGGCCTGTCGGCTATTGCCAGCACATCTGCTGATCTGGCCAAACGTGCCCGCGATAACCAGCTTGACCCGTCTGAATATAGCGGCGGGACATTTACTATCTCTAATCTGGGTATGTTCGGGATCAGGGAGTTTGCCGCTGTTATTAATCCGCCGCAAGCCGCTATCCTGGCTGTCGGGGCAGGCGAAAAGCGGCCGGTTGTGCGCGGCGATGCACTGGCGGTTGCCACGGTGATGAGCGTGACCCTGTCAGCCGATCACCGTATTGTGGATGGCGCGGTTGGGGCTAAATGGCTGCAAGCCTTTAAAGGGGCAATCGAAAACCCGGTGACAATGCTGTTGTAAACAAGCCCGCCTCAGGCAAACCTCAAAAAGGGATAAAGGTGTAAACCTATGCAAATGAAATCTTTTGATATTGTGGTGATCGGCGGCGGGCCAGGCGGTTATGTGGCCGCTATTCGGGCCAGCCAGCTGGGAAAATCGGTCGCGGTTATCGAGCGCGAGCATTTGGGCGGTATCTGTCTGAATTGGGGCTGTATCCCGACCAAAGCCTTACTGCGTGCCGCAGAAATGCGTCATAATCTGGCACATATGGCCGATTTCGGGATAGAGGTGACAGGCGAGGTAAAGGTCAATCTGGAAAAAGTGGTCAGCCGTTCGCGTAAAGTTGCCGCCCGCCTTTCTTCGGGGGTGGCGCATTTGCTGAAGAAAAACAAGGTCACTGTCATAGAGGGCAGCGCCAGGCTGGGCGGTAAGTCCGGTGCAAATTGGGTGGTGGAAATATCTGGCAAGGATAGCCAGAAAACAGATAGCCAGAAAACAGATATCCAGAAAATACAGGCTGCCCATGTGATTTTGGCGACAGGCGCACGCGCCCGGCAAATTCCGGGTCTGGAAACAGATGGCAAGAATAT
>Ga0209654_1000096_pt1 | contig 89697 bp, 74 predicted proteins | sample SaaInl1SG_22_DNA_FD_184646 | JGI IMG/M metagenome (GOLD analysis project Ga0209654, IMG submission 184646) | Marine microbial communities from expanding oxygen minimum zones in the Saanich Inlet - ESP_161SG_22_DNA (SPAdes) (version 2) | ecosystem: Environmental > Aquatic > Marine > Intertidal... | reverse complement strand
CCCTTTTCAAAAAGCAAAACCACCACCTAAACAAACCTGTCAAGGGGTTCTTTTTTAAAAATTGTGTTTTACAAACAGTAAAACCAATAAAATCAATACTTTTATAAAACCTGAATTTTATTTAGGACAGGATTGGAGCAAAATAAATTATTTGCGTACCTCACTGTTTTTGTTCGATACTATTGGTATTGGCTTATATACTGTTGTAGGCATAGAAAAAGGCTTACAGGCAGAATTGCACCCTATAATTTGTATTGCTCTTGGTACCATGACTGCAAGTTTTGGAGGTGTAATTCGAGATATTTTGTGTAACGAAATTCCTGTGATTTTTAGAAAGGAAATATACGCTACAGCCTGTATTTTGGGAGGTGTGACTTATTTTGTTTTAAATGAATTCCCAATTAAGACTGATTATGTTTTTGTAATTTCGGGCGCTGTGGTAATTTCGGTACGTTTACTCGCAGTAAAGTTTAAAATAGCATTGCCAAATATTTACTCAGATTAAGTGTATGGTCTAATTTAAGATTTCAACCTTTCTTATATAAACATTTTTAAGAGGCCAATCGGATTCATCGGTTTTTACACCAGCAATTTTGTCTACAACGTCCATACCTTTTATTACTTTACCAAAAACCGTGTAATCTCCATTTAAATGATGGGCGCCTCCTTTTTGTTGTACTATAAAAAATTGATAGGGAGATGCTAATTTATGCGGGTTTTCTATATCGCTACTGGGCATAGAAACAGTACCACGATCATGTTTAAAACCACGATTAGTATCTCTAGGCAGCAAGTATTTACCAATTTTTCTGCGTTTAATGGCAGTAGCCATATCATCACCATTACCGCCTTGTATCATAAAATTATTGATAACTCTAAAGAATTGTGTACCGTTAAAATACTTACGATTAGTTAAATAAATAAAGTTACAACGATGAAATTTGGTTTCATCGAATAGTAAGATGTCAATGTCTCCAAAATCGGTGGTGATTCTAACTTTATTTTCTTTGTGATGCTTATCATATTCTAAATAGAATTCCATGGCGGTTGGACTATCTAAAATAGGGAATTTAGGTGTGTTATCTTTAACGGTGTCCTCTTGCTTTTCAACCTTTTTTACGACAGTAATAGTGTCTTTAGTTTTTAAGCTGTTCTTTTTATTAGAATGTTTATCTTCACAACTAAGAAACAGAAAAAAAATACTTAAAAACAATACAACACGCATAGATAATGGGTTTTGATGAATTTGTAAACTTGGTTTCAAAAATAAAAAATATAGAGTTACCTGCCGAATCATCTCATTTTAAAATGGTGCCCCCAACGCGAAAAGCTTTCGCTCAATATTCTGAAGCGCAATTGAAGCGTGCCAAACGTGCAGGTGTTTTGGCATTATTCTATCCAAATCAACACAAGCAAACACAATTGGTGCTCATACTGAGAAAAACTTATAAAGGGGTACATTCTGCACAAATATCTTTTCCTGGTGGAAAGATTGAACCAAATGACAAAAACTTAGAGGAAACTGCTGTAAGGGAAACTTTTGAGGAAATAGGGGTGCCAATTAATACTATAAGCGTAGAAAAAAAACTATCTCAAGTGTATATTCCTCCGAGTAATTTTTGTGTGCAGCCCTATTTAGGTATTTTAAGAGCGCCACCTAAATTTAACAAACAAGACAGCGAAGTAGAGCAAATTATAGAGGTAAAGTTAACCGATTTGATAGATGATGATAATCTTGTGAATAAAGAAGTTAAAACATCCTACAGTGTTGATATAGAGGTGCCTGCATTTAAACTTAATGGATTTGCAGTATGGGGAGCAACTGCAATGATATTGAGTGAGGTGAAAGATATTATAAAGCAATTGGCATAGATTATAGATTTATTACCTTTGTGACCCAACCAAAACAAATTATAAAAATATGGGATTGTTTAAAACAAATCCATTCGGACATATACTTTTTATAAAAAAATGGCTCATTCGTATTTTAGGAGCGATGACGCACAGGCGTTTTCGTGGGTTTAATGAATTGCAGATAGACGGTTCAGAAATTATCAAGGATCTTCCAGATAAAAACGTGCTGTTTATCTCAAACCACCAAACTTATTTTGCAGATGTTGTTGCCATGTTTCATGTATTTAATGCTAGCCTAAGCGGGCGTACAGATTCTATAAAAAACATTGGGTATTTATGGAATCCGAAGCTAAATATATACTATGTGGCTGCCAAGGAAACAATGAAGGCAGGCTTGCTTCCAAAAATTCTTGCATACGTGGGTTCGGTAAGTATAGAGCGTACATGGAGGGCAGAAGGTAAAGATGTAAAAAGGCAAGTGCGTATGAGCGATATTTCCAATATAGGAACAGCCTTAAATGATGGTTGGGTGATTACTTTCCCACAGGGAACTACAACGCCATTTAAGCCTATACGAAAAGGTACCGCACACATTATAAAACGTTACAAGCCTGTGGTTGTTCCCATAGTTATCGATGGTTTTAGACGCTCTTTTGATAAAAAAGGACTGCGTGTTAAAAAGAAAAATATTCTTCAATCTATGGAGATAAAAAAACCTCTAGACATTGATTACGACAATGAAACTACTGACGAAATTGTAAAAAAGATAGAATACGCGATAGAACAGCATCCTTCATTCTTAAAAGTTATTCCAGAAGCCGAACTTAAAGCGCAAGCAGAGCTTGATAAGTTGCGTCAATGGAAAATCAATGATTAATAAATTCTATTTTTTTAATCTACATTTTTTTTGAGGTGCTTTTATGTTCCTCAGTTACTTGCTGTTCTTTCATGGCTTATATATGGTAGTCTACCTTAGAAAAAAACATACATAACCATTTAAAAGCGTTCTAGAAACAGTGATTACTAATTATTTTCTAGATTTTCAAAAAGAAAGCTAAAACTATTAAATCTTAGTATTTAGCCGACTTACCATTGGATAAAGACGTTTTTATAAACGCTCGCAGATCATCATTGGCCTTAATTAAATCTTCGTTACGCAGATACATCATATGCCCACTACGATAGCCCTTAAATGTAAACCGATCTTTTAGTTTTCCGCTAGGATCTACCTGCCACATGGTATATTTAGCACCAAAATATGTGGTAGCACCATCGTAGTAACCAGATTGTATCAACACTTTTAGATACGGGTTTTGTGCCATAGCCTGTCGTAACCCTTCTCGAACATTATCATTGCGTCTGTCCCATGGGTGTACGTCACCAAACATGCTATATTTTACATCTGTTTTAAAGTTAAGATGTGCTCTCAAGTAATAATTAATAGCAGGTGTAAATGAGTGCATCCATGAGGTTAATTCTGGATTGTAGTCTGGTCTGTCGCCACTTTCTTTCTTGTCAATTCCCAAATATCTAGAATCTAGACGACCAATAATTTGTCCAGTCTTATCCCGTAATAAATCCTTCCAGAAAAAACTTGTCGGTACATCAAGATTATTTTGTAAAATGGACTTTTTGCTCAACCCTGAATAGTATGCCATTTTTTCGGCAACGGCTTGCTTTTCATTATCTGAAACAAAACCACCCTTAGCTAGAGTTGGCATTAAGGTGTTTATGGCAAAATCTTCTGCTTCTGGTAAAATATCGAGTAAATCTTTTTGCTGTAAAGCGTTTGGAAGTGCTTTTTGGTACCAAGCAGCTGCCGTAAAATAAGGTAAATTTAGCGCGGAATATACAGGCTGATTCGTATTGTATAATTTGTAATCCGCAGGACTAACTAAAATCACACCATTTAAGTACATCCATTGATTATCTTGTAATTCTTTCGCGAGCCCCATCACACGAGTACCACCATAGCTTTCACCGATGATGTATTTAGGGGATTCCCAACGGTTTTTCCGGGTTACAAACGTATTTATCCATTCAGCCAAATATTTTATATCAGCATTAATACCAAAAAATGTTTTTCGCTCTGGCAATTTACCTTCTTTATCTTCAATCATTCTAGAGTAACCCGTATTTACAGGGTTTACGTACACAATATCTGCTACATCTAAAATAGAGTTTGGGTTATCTTTTATACCATATGGTTGAACTGGGAAACCTTCATCATCAATGTTTAAAACCTTAGGTCCTGTATAGGCTATATGCATCCACACAGAAGCCGAACCTGGGCCGCCATTAAAGGAAATCACTAAAGGTCTTTCAGCTTTATTTTTAATATTGTTACGTTCATAATATGTATAAAACAAGGTTGCAATGGGATCTCCTTTTGTGTTCCAAACGGGTTGTGTTCCTGTCGTGGCTTTATAAGAAATTTGCTCTCCTTTTATAGATACGGTATGAGTTGTAATTACGGTAGTATCAACCGGTATTTTTCTTGTTTGTGCAATTACGTTTATTGTCGCTAGTGAAAATAAAAGTAGAACTGTTAGTCTTTTCATGAGGTATGTTATTTTTGCATAAAGATAAAGAAAACAAAGATTAAAATCCTTCAAAAACGCCAAGACCGAAAAGAGCGAAATCGTACTTCACTGGATCGGTAGCATCTAGTTTTCTTAGGTTTTTATCTAGTTGAGCTAAAGCTTTACCATCATTTTGATTTCGCTTGAGCAAGCCTAGTTTTCTAGCAACATTTCCAGAATGTACGTCAAGCGGACAGGATAATTGGCTAGGGGAGAGTTGCTTCCAAATACCAAAATCTACGCCATAGCTATCGTTACGTACCATCCAACGTAAATACATGTTTATACGTTTTGCTGCTGAATTTTTTAAAGGATCGCTAACATGTTTTTCGGTTCTTTTGAGATGTTCGATTTCGAAAAAAGTAGATTTAAATTTTGAAATAGAAGTTTGAAGCGAGTTTTTATCTGCATGTTTAGCAAATAAATCTTCTAAACCGCCATAATTGATATATATATGTTGTAGCGATTTTATAAACTGAATACAATCGTCTCCATTAAATGTTCGATGCACGAACGGTTGTAGTTTTTCTAAATCTATGTCTTGATGATTTGTTACAAAATCGAAAGGTGCATTATCTAGTAATTGCATTAAGCGGTTGGCATTGTTAATAATGCTTTTACGATTGCCCCAAGCAATTGTTGCCGTTAAAAATCCAGAAATTTCAATATCTTCTTTTTTTGAAAATTGGTGAGGTATTTGGATAGGATCGCTTTCAATAAATTTCGGGTTATTGTATTGGGCAACTTTTACCTCCAGAAAGTCTTTTAGTTCTGCTTGTTTCAAACTAAGCTTAAGGATTGACAATTAAACCATCAACCATTACCAATTTTCTATCTGCCATATTCGCTAGTTCCTCGTTGTGCGTAACAATTACAAAGGTTTGTCCAAATTCATCTCTTAGTTGAAAAAATAGATTATGGAGGTTTTCGGCAGATTCGCTATCTAAATTACCAGAAGGTTCATCAGCAAAAATTAGGTCAGGTTTGTTTACCAAAGCTCTGGCTACAGCTACACGCTGTTGTTCGCCTCCTGAAAGTTCATTTGGTTTATGGTTATAGCGATGGGATAGCCCTAAAAAATCCAGCAAATCTTTAGCCCGTTTTTCAGCATCTGCTTTTTTAGTACCTTTTATAAACGCAGGTAAGCATACATTTTCTATTGCGGTAAATTCTGGTAACAATTGATGAAATTGAAAAATAAATCCAATATGCTCATTTCTAAATTTGGCCAACGCTTTATCGTTTAAGCTATTAATTTCAGTATCGTTTATTAAAAGGCTATAGTCTTCTGTTTTAGAGGCTTTGTCTAGTGTGCCTAATATTTGTAATAGCGTTGTTTTTCCTGCCCCGGAGGCTCCAACAATAGAAACCACTTCGCCTTTTTTCACCTCGATATTTACACCTTTTAATACATGTAAATCATCGTAATATTTATGTATGTTTTTTGCTTTAATCATGTCAAAAAAATAACAGGTGTGAATTTACCATTTTAGAATGTGTTGCACAATTTTGTTTTACTTCTTTTATGATTTTAATTTTTATTACTATAACTTGCATTAAGCTCGTTTTAGCTAGCAAATAAAAATTTAAATATGCCATATAAGAATTTAGAAGAATATAGTGAAACGGTAACACAAGGGGTTAAAGACCGTTATAAAGAGATTATAGAAAGTTTAGGGGAAGACACACAACGAGAAGGATTGTTAAAAACACCTGAACGTGCAGCTAAAGCAATGCAATTTTTAACACAGGGCTATGAACAAGACCCCGTTGAAATATTAACTGGAGCTATGTTTAAAGAGTCTTACGATGAAATGGTAATTGTTAAGGATATAGAGCTGTATTCTCTATGCGAGCATCATATATTACCTTTCTTTGGAAAGGTGCATATAGCCTATATACCTAATGGCTATATTGTCGGCTTAAGCAAGTTACCGCGTATCGTTGATGTTTTTGCAAGGCGCCTACAAGTGCAAGAGCGGTTAACAGAACAGATTTTAGATTGTATAAATAATACGTTAAAACCCCAAGGTGTTGCCGTTGTTATTGAAGCGTCTCATATGTGCATGATGATGCGTGGTGTGCAAAAACAAAATTCAGTTACAACAACTTCTGGGTTTAGAGGTCAGTTTGAAAAAATTGAAACACGAAACGAGTTTTTAAAGCTAATAGGGAAATAAAATTTGGTATGTTTTTTGCTTCTCTATTGGTAAACAAATAACTATGACATTAGAAAATTTAAGTAAGAATAAAAAGTTGGCATTAAGTATTTTATTTGATGCTATAGGTATGATAACCTTTGTAGATATTATTTGGGCGCCGGCATCTGCATATTTAATGAGTAAGATGTACAAGGGTAATAAAGGAAAAATTGCTGGATTTGTTTCTTTTATAGAAGAAATTATTCCAGGATTTGACATTATACCAACATTTACAATTATGTGGTTTTTAACTTATGTGTTTCAAAAAGAAGAAAAACTAATTACAGTAGAAGTAGAGTCTTAAAATCTATAATAAAAAAATCCCTTTCAAAACCTGAAAGGGATTTTTTATAGTGTATATTAGCAATGGTTATTGCACCACCACATTAAATGTTTGTGCTATATCTTCTTCACCACCAGCATTAGTAATATCGCCAGAACTAACGCCGTTTGCGTCTTTCATTGGTTCATGAATTAAAGTTACAGTAACGGTTCCAGTTCCTGCAACTCCTGTTGTAAGTGTAAAGCTTAACCCAACAGGGTTGCCATTACCATCTTCATCATTATAAGCAAATGTTGCTATAGAATTTGTAGCAGAGAAAAAGAATTGATGTTCATCATCCTTTTCTTCAACCTCTTCAGTAATATCTTCAGCAGGAGATTCTAGCTCGTTTAATAACTCAATGCTTGCATTGTATGTAGTATTCGCTGCTAAGTTTACTGGGTTTGTAACAACAGGTGGATTAGGACCATCACCATCAGTATCTCTAGTCTGCATAATTATTGGGGTACCACCACCATTAGGGGCTAAGGTGATTGTCATGGTTGTTACTACTTCTTCCTCAACGATTACTACTGGGTTGTCATCATCTGAACAAGAGGTAATTAAAACTAACGACATTACTAAAATTGATAATTCTTTTAAATATTTCATTTTTATAAATTTTTAATAGTTTAACTTTATTTGTAACATAACATTCCTTCCCAAATCATCGGCAAAATATCTTAATCTGTTTAAGTATTCTCTGTAGGAAGTGTTGAATATGTTTGAGACATTAAGTCCAATATTCATATTTGTTTTATCTGATAACGACACCGTAATATCGCTCCTAAAATGTAATAAATGATATGCCTGCGGCGGGGTGCTTATATCTACTACAACCATTTGCTGTGTTGTAGGGTTTAAGGTTTCAAAATTAAAATCTGGAAAATCATTTTGCCTAAAAACCCATTCACTCTCTAAATTGGCATTAAAATTCAACCAGCTTTTATTAGTATAACCTATAACATTTGTGGTTCTAAACGAAGGCATGTCAATTAATGCTGTTTTAGCTTTTAAATCTCTACCTTTAATAAATGCAGAAGTATTATTGATATTCCAGTGTTTATTAATTTCATAACCAACATTAAGATCAACTCCAAATAACAGTGCATTAGTTTGTGCATAATTCCAAACTGGGAAGGCGCCTCTAATGGTTTGCTCTGTTCCAAAAGGTATTATTTGAATAAAATCCTTGATGTGGTTTAAAAAACCCTCTGCATTTAGCTTTAGCTTATTTGAATTTAATTGATATGTAACTCCAAATCTATTAGATGTTTCCTGATTCATTCTTAAATCACCCAATTCTATTCTGGCAGCAGAATGATGTAAACCATCACTAAACAATTCAGACGGATTTGGAGACCGTTGCGACAATGCATAATTGGCAAGAATGGACTGTGCTTTACTTATTTTATGAGATATCCCTGCAGAAATTGAAATGTTATGAAAATTATACACAGGATTTGTTAATAATTGAGATGCATTAAAATCTACAACACCATATTGAATGTCCTTGCCAAAAACAGAAGCTATAATGAGATTATTAAACCCGTCATCATAATTTCGCTCTAACCACCTAGAAGTGAGATAAAATTTCTGTGCATCAACTCTGTTATAATCATAACGCAAACCAAAATCAATATTGGTTTTATCCCCCCATTTGAAATTCGAAATGGCAAAAACACCAATATCATATCGGTCATAATCTGGAATTAATCGTCTCACACCAGTTTCAGGATTGGAACGATTATTCTGATACCTTGTTTGAATGCCGAACGTATAAATACTGTTTGTATTCGCATCTAATTTCAATTCTGTTCTAAGAGCATGTGTGTTTAAACTTAAATCTATGGCAGGCTTGCTATTATCAGTTCTTCTAACATCATATTCAAAACGTTGATTATTTTGAAAGTCGTACTGAATAAGAAACCTACCAAAGCGTTTAAAGCGTTTGTAAAATTCAGCTTTAAGGATTTGATGCGTTACTTCTTGACGTGGTGCATTGATGTCATAACTAAAATCTTCAATCACAATAGGATTGCCATTATTAATTGCGTTAACTAAATCGTTAATACTACCAATATGCGCTGCTCTTAAAATACCAATTTCATTGCTTAAGTAACTGTAGTTAATGTTGAAACCTTTTTCAAAAGTCTTAAAACCAAGATTTAAATTCAACCCTTTAGAGTCCAAGCCAGTATTGGATAAAGTGTAATCTGGTGCTTCAAAATCACCAAAACGTTTCATCGAGGCTTGCCCATTTACAAACCAGCCTTCTTTCCAAGTTTTTGTAAGCGAAGAAGCAATGTTATAACCTCTTCCGTTAGTTTGGCCACCAAGAATAGTTTTTCCATAAAGTGAATCATTCAAACTAATTCTTTCTGGTTTTAAAACAACTACACCACCTATAGCATCTCCACTGTATGCTAAAGCGTTAGCTCCTTTTATAACATTTACAGTCCCTGCTGCATTCAAGTCGATATTAGGCGCATGTTCTATACCCCATTCTTGGTCTTGCAACAAAACGCCATTAGTAATCACTGAAATTCTACTGCTGTGCAATCCGTTTATAACAGGTTTTACAATAGAATTTCCTGTATTTATGGATGAAACACCACTTACCTGCTTAAGTGCATCACCAAGATTTAAGGCGCTAAATCGCTCAAGTGTTTCAGTATTTAATTGTGTTTCTTGGGCAGTTTTGGTAAGGCTTTTAGGCGCACTTCCTGATACTTTAACTTCATGAAGTTCTTCAATATGGTGCTCCATATCAATTTCCTTGAATGTGTCTCCGTTAATATCTACCTCAATGCGCTGAGTTTCACAACCAATGTGAGATATGACTAATACAAGCTTACCGTCACAAATATCTTTAATGGTGAATTTACCATTAATATCTGCCGTCGTATAAGTATTTAGCGTTTCAATATAAACGGTAGCTCCTGACATTGGGGTGCCGTCATGAAAATCCTTTATTTCTCCAATAAGAGTACGTGAACAGTTTTGAGTATGAACACTGTTTAATAAACAAATGGCCACAATCAACATATAATATTTCATTACATTGTATTTTAGTTTAAAAATGAGATTTTAAACTAAAACAGGTGGCCCTCTTAAAGAAAAAGATAATTGCCGATGATTATTAAGGAAATTATATGTTACTGTTGGAATTTGATAATAATGTGAAATATGAAAGGCACTATTATTTTCATCAGGTAATAAAAAGTGTGTATTTAATTGAAATTTGTAAAATTCACAATCTAGATCGACTTTGTGAATATGCGTTGAATGATCGTTAATACATAAAATGTGCTGGTGATGCTCAAAAATATGAACAAACTTAGAGGCTGTTGGAGCAAAAAGTGACGCAACTAGTAAAAGCGTAAATAATCTAAAGGCGATATGTTGTTTTATGTTTTCCACTATTCTACAAAACGTCCTAGACCTAATCTTGAAAGCATTTTCTTTTCAAAAGCCCAAAAGAATTTAAATTGACCAAAAACCCAACCGAAAAACACTAATAAGAACTGGTACATTACAAATAGAATTAGAATTCTAACCACCCAATATCCAAAGGTACTAAAAGATTCTGGCGTTATATCTAGGAAAGAAAGTATTGGTTTTCCTATATAAGAGGCAGTTGAACCCGTTACAGCAAATACAATAAGTATTAAAACGATTTGCAAATTAGATTCTATACCCCAACGTTCTTTTAACTTTTTCACATGTACAATTTACATGCAAAAATATTAATATAAAATTAAATTCGAGGAACGAAAGGGCCTAATCTTTGTTTATATTTTAATTGGAAATAAATAAAGTAGTTGTATAACATGTAATTTACTTCATAACCATAATTAATATTTGGTTCGTAATCAATCTGTAATTCATATAATTGCGGATTGAAACGCTGTGGTTGCAGCACGCGCTGGTTCCATTCTATGACATAAATTCTGTTCCTGTTTTCCATATATTGTTGCGAGTAAAACCCTCTTGGTCTTGCAGTGGCGGTTAACCAAAAGTTAAAGCCAGGATCAATGATAATTATTTCGTACTCTAACTTGTCATTTGTAATTCTTATGGTGTCGTTTTCTGTATTCGCAATTTCATTTAGGTCTTTTTTAGAAGTAGGAGTTTTTGATGTATTACAATTAAAAAGGAAAATGCTTAGCAATACGTATAAAATGTAAATACAATTTTTCATGGTTTAAGATTTTAATGATGCCTCAAAAGTATGTTCAATAAACAACATAAAAAATTTAGAATGAGCAAACGCCGTATTTCAGTTAGTGTATATCTCTTTTTTGTACTATGTTTAAAAATACGAAAATCATTCCGCAAGAATTTGTATTTATCTATTTTTAACAAAAAATGCCAAATCAGTTGATTTGGCATTTAAATATATACTTGTTGTGGAAAGCTTATTTACCAAACAGCCCACCTAGCAAGCCTCCAAGCCCACCTTTTTTCTTACTACCTCCTAAAACCATACCCGCAACATCATCAACAATACTGCCATCACCATCTGCATCAAGTATAGATTCTAAGAAACTTTGTTCATTTTTTGCAGAATTTCCGCCCAATAAACCACCTAATAAGCCACCTAGATCGTTTTGTGAACTTACATTATTTTGGCGTGCCTGTTTGCCTAAAACACCCATTAATATAGGTGCCGCTACTTTTAAAATGTTCGCAACAGAACCAGCATCAAGTCCAGATTTTTGACCTATAATTTGCTCTACACCCTGCCTTTTTTGTCCAAGTACGTGCCCGAGAATTTTATCACCGTCGGTTTTTACATTCTCGTCTACACCGCCACTAAACAATCCACCAAGATTGTCTAAAATGCTACCATCGTGTTTACTGTTTAGTGCACCCATTAAGCCTTGTGCTCCTTGAGGTGTTGCTGCATTACGCTCCATAGCTTTCATCAAAACGGGAAGGGCCATTGTAAGTACGCTGCTTGTTTTGTTTTGATCTGTTCCTGCAGAGCCTGAAACACCGCTGATAATGGTCTTACCTAGGTCGCTGTTTAATAAATCTAAAATTCCTGACATTATAATATATTTTTTAATTAATAAGAGTTAAAATTTGGCAGTTGAATGTACAAAAAAAGTCCCAACCTTTATAGTTAGGACTCAATTAATCTATTTAGGTCACAATTTATCAGATACTATCCAAGTATGTTTATAATCTGTGAGGCTAATTCTGTACCAATTCTATCTTGTGCTTCATTTGTTGCAGCACCGGTATGAGGTGTTAATGATAATGAGGAATTCATCAACAGTTGAATTTCTGGTTTAGGTTCTTTTTCAAAAACATCAAGTGCTGCTCTTGCTACTTTACCACTTTCAATAGCTTTTACTAGTGCAACTTCATTTACCACACCTCCGCGAGCTGCATTAGCTAAAATTACACCATCTTTCATCATATTGAATTCAGCTTCATCAATCACATAGTCTTTTTGGGCTGGAACGTGTAATGTGATAAAATCAGATTGTTTTAAAACATCTTCTTTAGAAATAGTTTCAATAGCAAAGTTTACTTTTTGCCCGTCAAAAAACTCTAATTCTAAATTGGCTTTTTCTAAGAAAGGATCAAATGCAACTACTTTCATTCCTGCACCAAGTGCTACTTTAGCTGTAGCCTGACCTATACGACCAAAACCTAGAACACCTAAAGTTTTCCCTTTTAACTCTGTACCTTTAGAATACGCTTTCTTTAATCCTTTAAAGTTGCTATCTCCTTCCAAAGGCATTTCTCTGTTAGAGTTATGCAGAAAACGGGCTAATCCATATAAATGGCCAAATACCAATTCTGCTACAGAATGAGATGATGCAGCAGGTGTATTTATAACATGTAATCCCTTTTCACGAGCGTATTCAACATCAATATTGTCCATACCTACACCACCACGACCGATAATTTTTAAATTTGGACATGCATCAATTAAATCTTTACGCACAGTTGTTGCACTTCTTACTAATAATACTGTAATATCTTTTTCGTTAATGTAATTTGCAAGTTGCTCTTGTGCTACAGTTGTTGTACTTACTTCGTAACCTGCTTTTTCTAATGCATCGATACCAGTTTGAGAGATACCATCATTTGCTAATACTTTCATGATTAAGTTTAAAGTTATAAGTTTAAAGTTTCAAGTTGTTTCACTCATCCACTCTAAGCTTTCTGATTTTTTTTATTTTAAAGTTTCAGCAAAAACTGTAAACTGTTGCTGTTTACTGCCTACTGAACTACGCTTTACTTTCCAATTCACTCATTACTTCTACCAAGGCCTTCACGCTATCTATAGGTAATGCATTGTACATGGATGCTCTATAACCACCAACACTTCTGTGTCCGTTCACTGCACTTATACCTGCTTCTTTTAGCATGGTCTCAAATGTTTCCTTTAGGTTTTCGTTCTCTAAAGTAAACGTAGCATTCATTAAAGAACGATCTTCTTTAGCGGCAAAACCTTTAAATAGAGGGTTTAAATCTATCTCAGAATACATCAAACGTGCTTTCTTTTCATTTTCTTTTTCAATTGCAGCAATTCCACCTTGTCCTTTCAACCACTCTAAGGTTAGCATAGACGTATAAACCGCGAAAACCGGAGGAGTATTAAACATACTTCCTTTTTCGATATGTAATTTATAATCCATCATCGATGGTATTTTGCGAGATACTTTTCCTAAAATATCCTCTTTTACCACAACTAATGTAGTTCCAGCGGGTCCCATATTTTTTTGAGCGCCTGCGTAGATTATTCCAAATTTTGAAAAATCTAAAGTTCGAGAAAAAATATCACTACTCATATCACAAACCATTGGTATAGGCGAGTTAGGGAACTCCTTCATTTGTGTACCATAAATGGTATTGTTTGAAGTACAATGGAAATAATCGTAATCCTCTGGAATTTCGTAACCTTTAGGAATGTAGTTATAGTTAGCATTTTTAGAAGAACCTACTTCATAAATGTCATCATAAATCTTAGCTTCTTTAATCGCTTTAGCAGCCCATGAACCTGAATTTAAATATCCTGCTCTTTTCTCCAATAAGTTAAGGGCAACCATTAAAAACTGTGTACTGGCACCTCCTTGTAAAAACAAAGCTTTGTAACCTTTGCCTTCAAGCCCTAGCAACTCTAAAGCCAGTGCTCTCGCGTTCTCCATAATGTCAACAAAAGCTTTACTTCTATGTGATATTTCTAGAACAGATAATCCGCTTCCATCCAAATCTACCACACCTTGTGATGCTTTTAGTAATACTTCTGGGGGTAAAATACTTGGTCCTGCGCTAAAGTTGTGTTTTTTCATTTTTTGTAGTCAAATTTAAAGCTGCAAAGTTGCTAATTTATAAGCTAAATTTTATTAAGAATTCAATAATTTTTTCGTCAAATTGATAATAAAAATTTAACAGAATCTACACTATCCGCATAATCCCAAAGTTTGGGCTTTTGGGTTTGTCCAAAGTCAACTTCGTTTTCAATAAATCCGTTGGAAACTATACATTGAATTTGGTCACTATCCGTTTTTAATTGTTCCTTTAAAGCAGCACTATCTTCGTAGTATTCATAAAATGCCGTAGCAATGGGCGATGCGTAGCTTTTATCTTCTTTTATCATGAAAAACCCATTCTCCAAAATATCAAATTCGCTCATCAGGTAAACCGCCTTGTTATAATCGTAATTATTGGCATATTTTGCCTTTTCTATGATGGGGTGCCAGTGGTACATGGCCTCAAAAAACGAATTAAAATCATAACCATTAGGAACAAATAGTTTCGAAACGTTTCTACATCCAAGTCCGTAATATCTAAATATATCTTCAGATAGCTGTTTTAAATCTTCTTCAGATTCGTACCCAGTTAAAACGGCGACTGAATTTCTATTATTTCTTATGATGGAAGGTTTGCCTTTAAAATAATACTCAAAATAGCGTGCTGTATTGTTGCTACCTGTAGCTATAACGGCGTCAAAACCTTCTAATTTTTTATCAGTAAAAATTATTTTTCCTTTGAATTCAGGTGCAACATACTCCAAATATTTTGATAAAAAGGGTAAGATGTGTTTATCGTTTGAAGACTGTTTTACCAATACATCATGCCCTGTTATTAATACCGATAAAAAATCGTGAAAACCCACAAGCGGAATATTGCCAGCCATAACAACAGCAACCTGTTTTGGTTTTACAGATGCTATGTTATAAGGTTTTAACCATATTGAAATATTGCTAAGCGTTAACGCCTCTGACCAAGAGTTTAGGGCAAACCTTATGTTTTCTGGCGTAAACCACCCATTGTACTCTTCGGCTAATTTTAGTTGATGCTTAAAGCCATCAAAAAAGATATCGTTATGTTCAACTTTATCATTTTTTTGGATAGCTTCGTTAGAAAATTGCCTGATAAAATCTCCTAATTTTACAAAAGCGTTAATTCTTTCTTGTAATTGCATCCTTAATTTGGTTATGAATGGTTTTGGCTTTATTTTTGCAACCGCAAAGTTAGAAAGAAAAAAACGCTATGGCAATTATAATAACAGACGAATGTATAAACTGTGGTGCTTGTGAACCTGAGTGCCCAAATACAGCGATATACGAAGGGGCCGACGATTGGCGCTATAAAGATGGTACTAGCTTAGAAGGTAAGGTTGTACTTACTAATGGTATGGAAGTTGACGCAGATGAAGCGCAAGAACCAATTAGCGACGAGCTATACTACATTGTGCCAGATAAGTGTACCGAGTGCAAAGGGTTTCATGATGAGCCACAATGTGCTGCGGTATGTCCAGTAGATTGTTGTGTGCCAGATGAGAATGTTGTAGAGACCGAAGAAGAATTATTAGCGAAGCAAAAATTTATGCATCCCGATGGATAGTTAATTATCAGCAATAAAATATATAGAAACCCTGAGCGTATGCTCGGGGTTTTTTGTTCAATGGCATAAATAATTCAATAAAATTGCGCCTTGGTATATTAATGTAAAATGCAAATTCTTCTTATTCATTTGTGCATTTTGTTAAAATACGACTATATATAACCAGTAACTTTAATCCAGTTTATCTTCATAAAGTGTGATTTGTTCCATGCAATTCGTAGTTAAGCTACTTATAATATTTCATTATATGAGAATATAGGCCCTTCTGTTTAAAGCGGCATAAATGCTACATTTTAGAACGCTTTATGAATGGAATAGCTTAAATTTGTTCTTACTTTCAGAAAGTAAAAAGACTAGGGTAATATTTAATGAATTGGTTGAAATGAAACAAGCAAAAGTTGAGCATGAACTCACAAATATTTTAAAGCATATAATTGAAAGTGAGCCAATTATTGAATCTAAGATTTCTGAAGCTCACAACGACTATCACCCTAGTGCAAAAAACCTGTACCGTTATTTAATTCTAAGGAGTTTTGATTTGAGAGGATACCACGATACATTATCTGATTTGGGTATCTCCTCGATAAGAACTGGGGAAGGATATGTTTTTAGTAACCTTTACAACGTTGTGCGAAACCTTAGCCTTGTTCAGGGTAATGCGTTTAAAATGGATACCGATATTGAACTTATTGGCTACAAAAAGAGTAAGGCTTTATTAAAAAAACATGCCAATAGTTTGTTTAACGATGTTAAAAAACCACATTTTACCGAAATAATGGTTACCATACCTGAAGAAGCTGCTGAAAATGAGCAAATTATTAGAGATATGGTCATCCAGGGTATGGAAGTGGCAAGAATTAATTTAAGCCATGGCGATATCGCTATGTGGCAAAAAATGATTCGGACAATCCATAAAGTGAGGCAGGAATTGAACGCCGATGTGAAAATATATATGGATTTGTCAGGGCCAAAGATAAGGACGGCTCAAATTAAGATTAAAGGAAAAAAAGGGAAGTTTAAAAAGGGTATTCCCGTTAGAAAAGGGGAGCGCATTATACTCACGAAAAACGAGACAAACGGAAGAAAATCTATTTTTAATAAAAATAATCAGCAAATCGCACTAGCTGAAATTGGGGTATTGTTGCCTCAAATCATCGACGATGTTTCCATTGGAGAAGTGGTGCTTTTTGATGATGGTATGATAACTTCAGAAGTAATTGCAAAAAGAGACGATGAGGTAGAAGTAGTGGTTACAAATTGTTACAAGTAAAAATTATCTTCGTTTAAAGGTATTAATCTTCCTGATACGGTACTTAACCTACCAGCCTTAACAGAAAGGGATATTGAGCTGCTGCCATTTATATGTGAAAATGCTGATATAGTTAGTTATTCTTTTGTGAGAACTGCAAAGGATGTAAAATGCCTTTATAGCGAACTAGATAAGTACAATGCCAAAGATATAGGTGTGGTGTTTAAAATAGAAAACCGTGAAGCTTTTGAGAATTTACCAGAGATATTACTTGAAGGAATGAAACGTAATAAAATTGGGGTAATGATAGCTAGGGGTGATTTGGCTGTAGAAATTGGGTTTGATAGAATTTCAGAAGTTCAAAATCAAATTTTGTGGTTGTGTGAAGCAGCGCATGTACCTGTAATATGGGCAACGCAGGTATTAGAAAACCTTGCGAAAACAGGTATTCCAACACGAGCAGAAATTAGTGATGCTGCACAGGCAACCCAAGCAGAATGTGTTATGCTAAACAAAGGCCCACATATTAACGAGGCCATAAAAACTCTTAAGGAGGTCCTAACAAGAATGCAAGGCCATTTGTTTAAGAAAAAGAATGAGTTAAGGCCACTAAATGTAGCCAAAACATTTGTTAAGGAAAATGTATAATTGGGGTTTTTCCCACTATAGCAGAAACATCGCCGCTACTCCTCACTCGTAAATTGTTTCATTTCTAACGAAGGTTCTAAAACGCCTTCACTATCCCAAATAGTTTTTTTGTATTTAGCAAGTTTTATTACAGGTGTTTTTTCTGCTTGTCGTTCTGCCTGAAAATCTAAAAAGGTAAGGGGGTTATGTCCTGTAATTAAAAGTTCCTCTTTATTAGTGTTGTCGCCTTCAATCTTAAATTCAAAACTTACCTTGTAACGGTTACTACTGTTTTCAATAAATTTAAGTGGTCTACTTACATAAAAATAACTTCCAGAAGTGCGTTTTACATATTTGGGATGATACGAGTTACTGCTATCTTTTTCAAAAATAATGGTACCATTACTCACATTTTCAATGAATTTCACGCCTAGAAGTAAACGCAGGTTAACTTTCTGTCCATGGCGTTTTTTATAATAACTGTAATCTGCCCGTGTAATGGCATAGGTGTCGTCGGCAACATAAAGTTTACCGGTATATTTAGCTTTTCCCTTGCGTGGTAAAAAGGAAATTACATAGTTAAGTTCTTCATTATTATAGCCAACATCTTCAAAAGTATAATCGTATAAATCAGAATTTAAAATTTTGCTCAAAAAAGAGTTTTCATAAAATAGGGAGCGTCGTAATATCGATTTGGTTTCGTTATTTAAATGCGAAACGCTATATTCATTCTTATTATTATCCTTAAAATCATCGTCATTTAAGGATAGTGAATCTTCAATTTTAAACAACCCTGTTTTTAGCTTATAGGTTTTTGTGGTATCTAAATACTGCAAAATAATATCTTGCATTTTCTCTTGAATATTGTCAATAGAAAAATCGTTTTTAGCATCCAAAAGTTCGGTGGCTTTTTCAACCTCAAGTTTTATACTGTCCTTATTTAGGGTGTAAACCTTTCCCTTAAAATCTGTAAACTGCACCATGTTGCTATGTTTTACCTGGTTTACCAAGGCGGTTAAGCTGTTATTCACCCCTTCAAGTTGTTTCTTTTTTACATGCGACGCTTTATCAATTTCAAACTCTAAACTTTTAAAATCCACATGGTCTGTAATGCGATGGAAGATGTTGTATTGGTTTAAATCGTAATTATAATTGTTATCAAGGTTTGCCTTTACTCTAGCAATTATACTATCTACATTTGGCGCGCTGTTACTAACATATACTTCATCAAGTTGGTTAATAGCTTGTTCTAGGGCAATCACCAAATTAAGGGATTTCATATCCTTTATGCTCAGGATTTTATCTTTATAGCCCATACACGAAATGGTAATGGTTTTCACTTCACTTTTCGATGCAATTGTAAAATAACCTTCATCATTCGAAATAGTACCAGAATAGGCACCAGTTTTAATATTCGCGTACGGAATAGGTGCATTGGTAGTTTCATCTATAAGTTTTACGGTAATGCTTTGTGAAAGCACCGAAAAACTAACTAAAAACAATAAAAAGGTAATTTTTGATTTCATGAAATGATGATTGAAGATTTTGTACTTTAAACGAACCAAGGTAAATAATGTTACAGTTTGTAATTATGTTGCAAGTACGATTTAACGTTTATTTATCTGTTTTTGCCAAAACAATCTTAAAATCTTTAGGCTAAAAATAAGTACATTTGCACTCGCAAAAATCATTATAACTATGAAAGCTGGAATTGTAGGGTTGCCAAATGTTGGAAAATCAACATTATTCAATTGTTTGTCTAATGCAAAAGCACAAAGTGCGAACTTTCCGTTTTGTACTATTGAGCCCAATATTGGTGTGGTAAATGTACCAGATCCACGTTTAGAGAAATTAGAAAGTCTGGTAAATCCAGAACGCGTAATACCAGCAACTGTAGAGATTGTAGATATTGCAGGTTTGGTAAAAGGCGCAAGTAAAGGCGAAGGTCTAGGCAACCAGTTTTTAGGAAATATTCGCGAAACTGATGCTATTTTACATGTGTTGCGATGTTTTGATAATGATAATATTGTGCATGTTGATGGGAGTGTAGACCCTATCCGGGATAAGGAAACCATCGATATGGAGTTACAGTTGAAGGATTTAGAAACTGTAGAGAAAAAGCTGGACAAAGTAAAACGCGCAGCTAAAACAGGAAATAAAGAAGCCCAAAAAGAAGAAGCCGCTTTGCTTAAACTAAAAGAAGGTTTAGAATCTGGAACATCGGTTAGGGCAATTGAAGTTGGTGAAGACGATTATGACGAATTCGTAAAACCATTACAGCTTATTACCGATAAACCTGTTATGTACGTTTGCAATGTAGATGAAGGTTCGGCAGTGTCAGGAAACACTTATGTGGAGAACGTTAAGGAAGCCGTTAAGGATGAAAACGCTGAGGTTTTAGTGTTGGCTGTTGGTACAGAAGCTGATATCAACGAGTTGGACGATTACGAAGAACGTCAAATGTTTTTACAAGATATTGGTTTAGACGAACCAGGTTCGGCGAAATTAATTCGAGGTGCCTACAAACTGTTAAATCAACAAACTTATTTTACCGCAGGCGTTAAGGAAGTTCGTGCGTGGACTGTAGATATTGGTGCCACTGCCCCACAAGCTGCAGGTGTTATACATACCGATTTTGAAAAGGGCTTTATCCGTGCTGAAGTAATTGCGTATGACGATTACGTATCCTACGGTAGCGAAGCCAAAGTAAAGGAAGCTGGTAAAATGAGAGTTGAGGGTAAAAACTACATTGTGAAAGATGGTGATGTAATGCACTTCTTGTTTAATGTTTAAATAACAATCTTTTTGTTTTTTTCTTCTAAAAACTTAGGTAGCTAAGGTTCTCAACAACTTTGTGTTTTCTTTGTTAATTACTTTGTGTGCCTGTGGTTTCATATTTTGGTATGATGTGCTATATTAGCGTGCTATCACGAAATTCACCCTTATTTATGGCAGAACAAACCAAATACACTGAAGATAATATACGTTCATTAGATTGGAAGGAACATATTCGTATGCGTCCAGGGATGTATATTGGCAAACTTGGTGATGGCTCTTCACCTGATGATGGTATTTATATTCTGTTAAAAGAGGTTTTAGATAACTCCATTGATGAGTTTGTAATGGGGGCTGGTAAAACTATTGAAATTTCCATTCAAGGTACAAAAGTGATAGTTCGAGATTACGGACGTGGTATTCCTCTCGGAAAAGTTGTAGATGTAGTTTCTAAAATGAATACGGGTGGAAAGTACGATTCTAAAGCATTTAAAAAATCTGTCGGACTCAATGGAGTAGGTACAAAGGCAGTCAATGCACTTTCAAATTACTTTAGAGTAGAGTCCAATAGAGACGGTAAATCTGCTGCAGCTGAATTTGAGCAAGGGAACTTAATTAATCAAGAATTACTGGATGATACTACAAGGAGAAAAGGTACCAAAGTATCATTTGTGCCAGATGAAACTATATTTAAAAACTACAAATACCGAAGTGAATATGTAGTGAAGATGCTTAAGAACTATGTGTATCTTAATCCTGGATTAACCATAGTTTTTAACGGTGAAAAATATTTTAGCGAAAATGGATTAAAGGATTTACTAGCTGAAAAGATTGCCGAATCAGATTTGTTATATCCAATAATTCACTTACGCGGTGATGATATAGAAATAGCACTAACACATAGCAAGACCCAGTATAGTGAAGAGTATAACAGTTTTGTTAACGGACAAAATACCACACAAGGCGGAACACATTTAAATGCATTTAGAGAAGCCCTTGTTAAAACTATTCGAGAATTTTATGGTAAAAACTATGATGCTTCCGATGTTCGTAAATCAGTAGTAAGTGCTATTGCGATAAAAGTGATGGAGCCTGTTTTCGAAAGTCAAACAAAAACAAAGCTAGGGTCTACAGATATGGGTGGAGATTATCCAACCGTGAGAACCTATATTAACGATTTTGTAAAAACAAATCTTGACAATTATCTGCATAAAAATCCTGATACAGCGGAGAAAATTCAACGTAAAATACTTCAGGCTGAACGGGAACGTAAAGAGCTGTCTGGAATTAGAAAATTGGCTAGAGATCGTGCGAAAAAGGCAAGTCTACATAATAAGAAATTAAGAGATTGTCGTGTGCATTTTGGAGATACTAAAAACGAACGAAATTTAGAAACTACCTTGTTTATAACAGAGGGAGATTCCGCTTCTGGAAGTATCACAAAATCACGTGACGTAAATACACAAGCGGTATTTAGCCTTAAAGGAAAACCTTTAAATTCTTACGGCTTAAGTAAAAAAATAGTTTACGAAAATGAAGAATTCAATTTATTGCAAGCCGCTTTAAATATCGAGGAATCTTTGGAAGATTTACGTTATAACAATGTGGTAATAGCAACCGATGCTGATGTAGATGGAATGCATATTAGACTGCTACTAATTACATTTTTTCTGCAATTTTTTCCTGAAATAATTAAAGAGGGACATTTGTATATTTTGCAAACCCCATTGTTTAGGGTTCGAAATAAAAAGGAAACCATTTATTGTTATTCAGAGCAAGAACGAATTGATGCCATCGAAAAATTAAAACCAAAACCAGAAATAACACGATTTAAAGGACTTGGTGAGATTTCCCCAGATGAGTTTAAACATTTTATTGGAGATGATATTCGATTAGATCCTGTGATGCTGGACGATAATATGTCTATTGAAGAATTATTATCCTTTTATATGGGTAAAAACACTCCAACCCGACAAGAATTTATTATTGATAATTTAAAGGTTGAATTGGATGTCATCGAATAATATTAATTTAAACCCGTTTGTATTTGTTTGAACCACGTAAGATTTTTAATTTTAATGGTGAATTTGAAATTGTAAAAACAACCAATAAACTATAAAGATGTTATATAATAAGAATAAGGAAGACAAAAATAAAAAACGATTCTACAGCTATTTACATATTCATACAAGCAAAGAGCAAGTGCATAGATTGCAAAAGAAAGGTAGAGTGATGCTTAATGGAAAGCCTAAAAATTAAAGCTAATTAATGACTGAGGAAAACGACGATTTAACCAACGCCCATAACGACGAGCCCCAAGAAACCATTACCCGAGTTACGGGTATGTACAAAGATTGGTTTTTAGACTATGCTTCTTACGTAATTCTAGAACGTGCTGTACCAGCTATTGAAGATGGTTTTAAGCCCGTGCAGCGTCGTATCATGCACTCTATGAAAGATTTGGATGATGGGCGCTACAATAAAGTAGCAAATATTGTTGGACATACCATGCAGTACCACCCTCATGGTGACGCAAGTATTGCAGATGCTATGGTGCAAATCGGTCAAAAAGATTTGTTAATCGATACTCAAGGAAACTGGGGAAATATTTTAACAGGAGATAGTGCAGCTGCTTCTCGATATATAGAGGCGCGATTATCTAAGTTTGCCTTGGATGTTGTTTACAATCCTAAAATTACAGAATGGCAAGCTAGTTATGATGGACGAAGAAAAGAGCCAGTAAATTTGCCAGTAATGTTTCCATTACTCTTAGCTCAAGGCGGAGAAGGTATCGCCGTAGGACTGTCTACCAAAATACTACCACATAATTTTATTGAACTCATTGATGCTTCCATAAAGCATTTACAAGGCAAACGCTTCACCATTTTACCCGATTTTCCAACTGGAGGAATCGCTGATTTTTCAAATTATAACGACGGTAATCGAGGAGGAAAAGTACGTATTCGCGCAAAAATATCACAGTTAGACAAAAATACACTCGTCATTACCGAGTTGCCTTTTGGCACAACCACATCCTCTTTAATAGATTCTATTTTAAAAGCGAATGATAAGGGGAAAATTAAAGTTAAAAAAATAGAGGATAATACTGCTGCTGAGGTTGAAATTTTGGTGCATCTACCTCCAGGATTGTCTCCTGATAAAACTATTGATGCTTTGTTTGCTTTTACAAGTTGCGAATCGTCCATTTCTCCTTTAGGATGTGTCATTGAAGACAATAGGCCTTTATTTATTGGAGTGTCTGAAATGTTGCGTCGCTCAACTGATAATACCGTTCAGCTGTTAAAGCAAGAACTCGAAATTAAACTCAACGAACTTGAAGAGCAGTGGCATTTTGCATCCTTAGAGCGTATTTTCATTGAAAATAGAATTTATCGAGATATTGAAGAAGAAGAAACCTGGGAAGGTGTAATTTCTGCCATAGATAAAGGGCTGCAACCACATATTAAACATTTAAAGCGCGCCATAACCGAAGACGATATTGTACGTTTAACAGAAATAAGAATTAAGCGCATCTCTAAATTTGATATAGATAAGGCGCAACAAAAAATTGATGCTCTAGAAGCGCAAATAGCTGAAGTAAAACACCATTTAGCCCATTTAATTGATTATGCGATAGCTTTCTTTGCACGACTTAAAAAAGAATACGGAGAAGGCCGCGAGCGTAAAACAGAAATTAGAACCTTTGATGATGTAGATGCTACTAAGGTTGTTATTCGAAACACAAAACTTTATGTAAATTGCGAAGAAGGCTTTGTGGGAACATCATTACGAAGAGACGAGTATGTTTGCGATTGTAGTGATATAGATGATATTATTGTGTTTACCAAAGAAGGTAAAATGATGGTGACTAAAGTAGATTCCAAAACTTTTATTGGTAAAGATATTATCCATGTCGCTGTATTTAAAAAGAAGGATAAGCGCACCATTTATAATATGATTTATCGTGATGGGAAAAAAGGACCTTCATATATTAAACGATTTGCTGTAACTAGTATGACTCGTGATAGGGAATATGATTTAGCCAATGGAAACAAAGGCTCGGTAATGTTATATTTTTCAGCAAATCCTAATGGGGAAGCTGAGGTTGTTACTATTAATTTACGTCAGGCAGGAAGTATCAAAAAGCTTAAATGGGATATTGATTTTGCAGATATTTTAATAAAAGCCCGAACCTCTAAAGGAAATTTGGTTACTAAATATCCTGTAAAACGTGTTGAACTTAAAGAAAAAGGAGTTTCAACCTTAAAACCACGTAAAATTTGGTTTGATGATACAGTGCAACGTTTGAATGTTGATGGAAGAGGCGAGTTGATAGGAGAATTTAGAGGAGAAGATAAACTCTTAATAATTAAGCAATCTGGTATAGTTAAAACGGTAACCCCTGAAGTAACCATGCATTTTGATGATGACATGATTGTACTAGAAAAATGGGTGCCTAAAAAGCCGATTTCTGCTATTTATTTTAACGGAGAAAAAGACCTCTACTATGTAAAGCGCTTTTTAATAGAAAACGAAGGCAAGGAGGAATCCTTTATTTCAGAACACCCCAATTCTCAGCTGGAAATAGTGACTACTGATTGGAGGCCTATGGCAGAAGTTGTTTTTGCCAAGGAGCGAGGGAAAGACAGACGTGATAATCTTGAAATAAACCTCGAGGAATTCATTGATATCAAGGGTATAAACGCTCAAGGAAACCAACTTACTAAATACAACGTGAATCAAATTAATCTGTTAGATGCCTTGCCTTACGAAGCGCCTGAAGAAGTGCATGCGGACGATTTAGAGGTTATTGACGAAAAAGAGGTGTCTTCCGAAGAGCCCAATACTGAAAACAGTTCAGGGTCAAACGATGCTTCCAAAAAGAATTTAGGTAAGGATGATGAAGGACAGATCACGTTGTTTTAGATGAAGTTTTCTAAAGGTTTTGAAACGCTGAGATTTATCACTCTAGTCTTTCCATTATTGCTAATTGTTGGAGTTTTGATAATACTGTTGGGATGGTATTGGTCTTTTCCGTTTTCCGTAACCTTGCCCATTTTAGTTATTATCAATGTTATTCAATTATTATTTTTTCTTATCAAAAGAGAAAAGTATATTATTCTAAATGTCGTTGCTCTCTTATTGTTTTTTTTCTTTTTTGATTCATTTTACCAATTCAATTTCAATGTAAATGAATTAAATGAAGAGAATGCCTTCACAATTATGACTTATAATGCGCATTGGTTTAGTACAAATGCAGCAAGGGATGATATTGAGGATAAAAAAATTGTAGATTTTATAAAAGATAATAATGCAGATGTCGTTTGCTTTCAAGAATTTTCAGCTGTTAAGTATCATTTATTAAAAAAAGACTATCCTTATTGGGTAAAAACAAATTTGATGATACCTACTCAAAAATCAGTATTGGCGGTTTTTTCTAAATATCCAATCGTAAATAAAGGGTATGTAGAGTTTTTTGATAGTATGAATAACACGATGTATGTAGATATTGATTTTAACGGAAAAATTGTTAGAATCTATAATGTGCATTTGGAATCTAATAGATCGGACGTTATGTATGCACCAGATAATAAAAACCTTTATAGTTCACTTATAACTTCTGTTTTAAAAGCCGAACACAAAAGAATAGAACAAGCACAATTAATTAAAAAGCACTTAAAAGGCTTTGATGGCAACGTTATTATAGCGGGTGATTTTAATTGTACGCAGTATGCCCCAGCATATCTTGATTTGAAAGATGCTAGGAAGGATACGTTTTTTGAAGCTGGTAATGGTTTTGGCGGTACTTATGAATTATTTGGGTACCCTTTTAAAATAGATCATATTTTGGTAGACTCGGCATTTGATGTTATACAACATAAGAACTATGATACCAACTTGTCTGATCATGAGCCTGTAATGGCAGCAATAAAATTTAAAGACTAAAACGTATTTATAATATTTTCTGAGGAGAAAATTTTAACTAATTTTTCAAGTATTTTACAGTAGTCTTTCAATTCATCTTTAGCAATAAACTCGTTGGCTCTATGTGCTTGTTCAATTGAACCAGGACCACATATAATGCTTTGAAAGCCCGCTTCATTGAATTGTCCAGCTTCTGATGCATAGGCTACTGTTGCAATATTTTTATTCTCGTTTATTTTAGCCATTAGCTTCACAATGGCACTATTTGCATCACTGTCAAAAGGGGCTACTGGCGGATGTATTTCTGTGGTGTCTATTGTAAATTCTGGAAATATTGGCCTTAATTCGCACATGCGCTTTTTACAATGTTGCTCAAACTCCTTTACAATTTCTGAGAGGTTATCACTTGGAATCATTCTCGCATCCCATGAAAAATAAACGGTGTCAGCAATAACATTGGCCGCAATACCACCATGGATAATGCCTGTGTGCAATGAAGAATGCGGTGGTGAGAATCGCTCATCGGTATTTCCAGAATCGACTAAAAGTTTCATCTTGTTTTCTAACCATAAAACTAACCTTGCAGCTTCGTTAATGGCACTAACTTCTTGCAATATTCTACTACTATGGCCAGCAGAACCATTTACTGTTGTGGTATACAAACAAATACCTTTGTGTCCAATAATAGGCTGCAGTAAAGAAGGTTCACCAATAATGGCATATTTTGGCGTTTCAGGATAATGACCTTTTAGATGTTCTATTAATTCTGGAGCAGATAAACAGCCAATTTCTTCATCATATGAAAATGCAAAATATATTGGTTTTTCAAGTTTTGCATTTACTAAACTAGGAAGTGTATTTAAACAGCATGCCAAAAACCCTTTCATATCGCAAGCACCACGACCGTAAAGTTTACCATCACCTTTATCAGTGAGAGTAAAAGGGTCTGTATCCCAATCCTGACCTTTTACCGGCACAACATCAGTATGGCCAGATAAAATGATACCACCATCAGCCGAAGGGCCAATACGGCAATGCAATGATGCTTTTGTGCCTTCTTTGTTTGGGACCAAAGTACACGTAATTCCAAAATCTTCAATATAATCTTTAATCCAGTGAATTATGGAAAGGTTAGACTCGCCACCTAAAACGGGAAATGCTACTAATTTTGAAAGTATGGCTTCAGTTGTCATTTAAGTTTATGTTCTATAGCATTAATAATTGTTGCAATATATTCCTGGTAATCGAACCAATGTATAGTTTCATCTTTTCTAAACCATGTTAATTGTCGTTTTGCAAAGCGCCTTGTGTTCTTTTTTATTTCTGAAACAGCAAAATCTAGTGTCCATTCGCCCTCTAAATAGTTAAATAACTCTTTGTAGCCAACAGTATTTAAGGCGTTTAGATTTTTGTGAGGAAGCAATCCCTTTACTTCCTTAAGTAAACCATCTTCTATCATTAAATCAACACGTTGGTTAATTCGTGAGTAAATTATTGCTCTTTCTGCAGTTAGCCCAATGGTGATAGTTTTAAAATTGCGTTTAACTTTAGGTTTGTTTAAAAAAGTCGAGTAAGGTTTGCCGGTACCAATGCAAATTTCTAATGCTCTAATAACTCGATGAGGATTATCGATAGCGATGGTATTGTAGCTTTTTATATCTAACTTTTTAAGTTGTTTTTGTAACTCTTCTAGACCTTGTTGTTCTAATGTTTTATTAAGGTTTTCCCTAATTGATACATCTACATCAGGAAAATCATCCAATCCTTTAGTAACAGCATCCACATATAAACCTGAACCGCCTACCATAATTACGACGTTATATTTTTGAAATAAGGCATCTAGTGTGGCGATAGCATCTTTTTCGAATGCACCTACACTATAATGGTCTTTTATGGATTTATGATGAATAAAATGATGTGGGACTGCATGTAACTCTTCTTGTGTTGGTGCCGCTGTGCCGATTTGCATTTCTTTAAAAAACTGACGAGAGTCTGCCGAAACAATTTCAGTGTTAAAATATTTTGCCAGTGCAATACTTAATGCTGTTTTACCTATTGCCGTTGGGCCAACGATGGAAATGAGATATGTATTTGAGGTTTTTATGGATGAATTTTTTAGAAAAAGTAAAGGTACTGTGAAAAAAGAAGAGACCAAAGTATGGTTTTAAAATAGTGATGGCAGAAAGGTGCGCAAGGGATTGAACGGTATGTGGAGCTCCCGACTTTTGGAGGAGCGACTAGTGAAAGCCCGACCTCCAGCCCTGAGGCTCTCGAAGGGTGTGGTTGCGCCCGAAACCTAAATATGTAATTTTTCTCCGCAGTTATAGCAAAAATCGGCTTTGTCTCTATGGTCTTCGGCAAGACAGTTTTCGCAGGATTTTGAATTAAGTCTTAACCTATCTTCGGGCTTAACATACTCTTTTTTGCCTTGGGCTGCGTATTCTGCAGATACAATACCTGTAGGTACTGCAATGATACCGTAACCTAAAATCATGATAAGTGCTGCAATAAATTGACCAAGAGGCGTTACGGGAGCAATGTCTCCAAAACCAACCGTGGTAAGGGTAACGATACACCAATACACGCTTACAGGGATACTTTTAAAGCCGCTTTCCTCTCCTTCAACAAGGTACATTAACGTTCCGAAAATAACACATAGAATAAGCACTGCGAAAAGGAATACCAAAATTTTAGCACGACTCGCTTTAATAGCGGAGGTAAGTACTTTTGATGCACCTAAGTATCTCGCAAGTTTTAAAATTCGGAATATACGCAGTAATCGCAATGCACGAAGGGCCGCCAAGGCATGAACGCCCCCAAATAATAACGAAATATACTTTGGAAGAGTAGATAGCAAATCGATAATACCATAAAAACTAAAAATATATTTATATGGTTTTTTTACCGTAATGATGCGCGCAATATATTCTATAGAGAACAAAATGGTAATAATCCATTCTGAAATATTTAAAAAATTATGATACTTTTCATCGAAACTCTTTATACTTTCTAGCATTACAAAAATAATACTGGCAAGAATGGCTATTAATAGAATAACGTCAAATATCTTACCGGCACGTGTATCGGCTTCATAAATGATATCATGAAGTTTTTTCCGCCAGTACCTATCTTTTTTAGTATTCATACTCCCAAATGTAATAAAAGATTTATTACTTCTTTTTAAGCACTATTAAAGAGTTGGTTTGTATGTTAACCGCTTTGTTCATGAATTCCTTTAGATAAGGATAAAAATCGGCTGAATATAATGCTTCTTTAAAATCAATTCTGAATGTGATATTTACAGAATTATCAAAAATATTACTAGAAAAATTAATCACCCCAGTGTTATTCGGTAGCTTTAAAAGTTTTTGTTTAGGACTGCTTACTACTTCGTATGATTTATCTAAATTAAGTTTGAAAGTGTAAACGTAGCTATCTTTATAACCAAAATCTACCGGGTAGGTACGCTCTTGTAATTTGAAAGGGTTTTCTTTAAAAAAAGGGAATAGAAAAGGATTAATATAAAGATTGTCAGCATCTTCAAAGTCTTCTAAAGTAAAGTCGAAAGCATAGTCAAAACTTTTTTCGGTTATTTTTTGTGTTTCAATTTCAAGATTTTCAATAATCAAATTTGGATGGTCGTTTTGTAAACGCTCAAGGTAATTTGTTGGACTACTAAAATATTCCTTTTTCAAATTTAGTCCATGATATCCTGTAGCTTTGGAAGTAAATGTACCTTTAGCTTCACCTTCACCATTGATTGTTAAACTAGTTTTAACATAAGACATAGTCGGCTTTTTGCTAGAAATGTTTACCCATGAACTACCATTATCAAAATCTAGTAATCGGCCTTCTTGATTTAAACATCTAAAAGGTATTTGTCCGAAATTTAAATATGGATCAGTAGCATCAAGCAAATACCTCTTGTTGTTGATATTTGCTTGAACAATTACATAATTAAAATCTGAAATTACAGGGAAAATTTTAGTGGGAAATCCATTTTGTCTAGTAGATACTAACACCACATTTGCTAAGATATCACAACTGTTTAGAAGGTTGCATAATAAAATATTTATGGAAGAAACATTACCAGACTTACTATCCAAAAGGTCTTTGAGGGTGTTTTTTTTAAAAATGTTAAATTCTTCGTTCCAAGTAAAATTGTTTTGAACGTAGTTAAAGATAGCTTCAGCTTTTTTTAAAGGATCTGTTTCGGTAATAATACCAGAACTTAAGAGATCTTCAGCTTTTACTTTTTTAGAAAGTTGTTTACCTATGCTTGGTTCTATTTTTAATTCTTTATCAACATCTTTCCATTCCTTAGTGTAGTCTTTATTTATGCCATCAAAACCTCTAAATGTTTTCAATTCATACTCAATTCGGGCTAAATAATTACTTTCAGTTGTCGTATGATCTTCTTCGATAAAAGCTGGGATATCTTTCATGCCATAAGTACTTATTGCACAATCTGCTGAAGCACCGCTAGAATATTCTAAACACCCTTTTTCAATATCTGAAGTTTCAACATCTAACTTTTTATAGCCAACGAGCTTTATATGATATAACCAATTACCCGGTATACTAGTTTTATATTCGCTGTATAATTTCGGGATTTCGCCTTGAAACTCCCACCCTTTATATTTAAACATAAATGGCGACCTAAGGGTATAACTATAGGTTATAACGGAACCAGCCTTAATATTAGGAAGTGTAAATTTTACTAAAGTGATGTTTTCAGAATATTCCTCTTCAAAAATATCCTTTTCATCCAGTTTGGTTTTTACAACTTTACCGTTAATCATATTATACGTAGTGGCAATAATTTTATCTACACTCTCGTACGAATTCCCATCTTTTTTATATAATGGAATTGTTACATTGGCTTGATTAAACCCTTCCTGATTTAGTATCTTAATTTTGTGCTTTATTTCAGTTCTTAAGTCATAATCTCTGCGGTCTACATAACTGTTTCCTTGCTCATATATAACCAATGCATTCGCTGTGGTGTCTTTTTCAAAAGTATTAGTTTCAATATCGGCTAATACAACACGGTAAGATTCTGAATAAAATTTAGATTGTGAAAATGAATAGAAGCTTAAAAGTAAGAAAAGGAAAAAGGTGATTAATTTCATCAATTGTCAATAATTAATTGTTTTACTTTCTTATTACGCCTTAAATAACTTTGAATAATATGTTGGGTATCTCTGTTATTTTGCATGGGTGTGATGATCGATTCCAAAACCTTTAAATTATTAATTTGGTAATTTAGGTTAAAAAACCCTAAGCCTTGAAATACCCCATCTTTTATAAGGATGGCGCTTCTTTCATCTATATCGCGCCCTTTATCAATAACCACCATATTTTTGTTGGCGTAACTATTTTTATCTATTAAGGCTGTTACGCGTTTATTGTATTGTTCTGGCAATTCTTCGCCTATACAAGCACCATTACATTCCTTGATATCATAGTTGAAGCAACTAGTTTTTGTTTTGTATTCACCTGTTAGTTTTTGGCATAAACCGTAATCGACAATTGCTCTAGAAATAAAGCTTTTACCGCTTTGTAGATTATTGAATGTTGTAATAGGTTTTTTTCTATGATCCACCTTTCCAACACTTAAGTTTAAGTAGTTGTTTTCGTCGGTAAAGCTATAGAGGGCGTGCGAAAAACTATTGCGCTTTAAGGCACGGTTAAAAACGGGCTTGTTGCGTTTTATCTCTTCACTTTCTTTCAACAATGCAACTAGCTCACTTCCGGTAGCTTCGTAGGTAACAGCCGTAACTAAAGACTGTATTTTTTTTGATTTAGGATTTGTATTTGTAAAATGCTGGTTTATCCGCTTTTTTATATTATTACTTTTACCAATATAGATAATTTCGCCATTGTCTTTATGGATATAATATACACCGGTAATTGAGGGTAATTCTGCAATAATATCTAAATGTCGCGGTTCCAGTTGGTGTTTCGGATTGAGACGAACTGCATCTTTTATGATGTTTTTTTCAGTATCCTTATCCAAAAGCATTTTAAACAATTTAACAGTAGCTTGTGCATCTCCAGAAGCTCGATGTCTGTCGGCCACTGGAATCCCAAGGGAACGTACTAGTTTCCCTAAACTATAAGAAGGCTGGTCTGGAATAAGATATTTTGAAAGTTCAACAGTACAAAGCGATTTCCGTTCGTATTCAAAACCTAACCTTCTAAATTCAGTACAAAGAATGCGATAATCAAACTGGGCATTGTGGGCTACAAGAATACAGCCATCTGTAATTTCTACAATGCGTTTGGCTACTTCGTAGAATTTGGGCGCATTTCGTAGCATATTACTATTAATTCCGGTAAGGTTAACCACAAAGGGCTGAATTTCACGCTCAGGATTAACGAGACTAATAAATTGGTCTACAATTTTATGACCATCAAATTTATAGATAGCTATTTCGGTAATACCCTCCTCATTGTACTTACCACCCGTAGTTTCTATGTCTAATACTGCGTAAATATTGTTTAATTTGAATAATTTCTAGCTCCAAAAATACTACTGCCAACGCGAATCATGGTGCTGCCACAATCAATCGCTAGTTTGTAATCACCACTCATACCCATGCTAATAATTTCAGCTTTAAAGTTAAACTTTTCGTATGATTTTAAACTATCAAAAGTACTTTTTAAGGTGTTAAATTCTTTTTTTATTTGAGTTTCATTATCGGTAAAAGTAGCCATACCCATTACACCGGTAATGTTAATGTTTTTTAATGCTGAAAATGCTTCAGAAGATAAAATTTTTGAGGCCTCTTCGGCCAACATTCCAAATTTAGAATCTTCTTCGGCAATTTTTATTTGTAATAAGCAATCTATTATTCGGTTGTGCTTTTTAGCTTGTTTATTTATTTCCTTTAGTAATTTAAAATTATCTACACCGTGAATTAAACTCACAAAGCTTGCCATATATTTTACTTTGTTGCGCTGTACATGCCCTATCATATGCCATGAGATATCTTTTGGCATTTGCTTATATTTCTCTACCATATCTTGGACTTTGTTTTCTCCAAAAATTTTGTGTCCAGCATTATAAGCTTCCATAATATCGCTCACTGGTTTTGTTTTTGAAACGGCCACAAGCGTAATGTGTTCTGGTATAGAGGATTTTATAGTTTGAAGATTTTGTTTTATACTCATGGTGTAAATATATGTTACTCAAGGTCTTGATGCAATATGAAAAAGATTAGCTTTTAAAAAGGATATTTGATTACTTCAAAAACTGTTTAGAAACTTTTTCAGCTTTTTTGTTTTCAGAATAATCATAGAAGCCTTCTCCAGATTTTACTCCTAATTTACCAGCATTTACCATGTTAACCAATAACGGGCAAGGTGCATATTTTGGATTTTTAAAGCCATTGTACATCACATTTAAAATAGAAAGGCATACATCTAAGCCTATAAAATCTGCCAGTTGTAAAGGTCCCATGGGGTGTGCCATTCCTAATTTCATTACAGTATCAATTTCTTCAACGCCTGCCACACCATTGTAAAGCGTTTCTATTGATTCATTCAGCATTGGCATTAAAATACGGTTTGCAACAAAACCAGGGTAATCGTTAACATCAACAGGAATCTTGCCTAATGTTTTTGATAGTTGCATGATGGTTTTGGTAATAGCATCGCTAGTGTTGTAACCGCGAATAATTTCTACCAATTTCATGATAGGTACAGGATTCATAAAATGCATTCCAATAACACGTTCTGGTGCAGAAGTTACTGCAGCTATTTGCGTAATAGAAATAGAGGAGGTGTTGGTAGCCAAAATTGTTGAGTGTGCACAAGCGCTATCCAACTCTTTAAAAATTTTAAGTTTTAAATCTAGATTTTCTGTTGCTGCTTCAACCACTAAAGATGTGTCTTCAACCCCTTCTTTTATAGTTGTGAAGGTTGAAATATTACCGAGTGTTTCATCTTTTTTTTCAGTAGAGATTTTTTCCTTTGCCACCATCCGGTCCAAATTATTGGCAATAGTTTGTACACCTCTCTTTAGGGCTAATTCGTTAACGTCAATTAATTTAACTTTAAATCCGTTTTGTGCAAAAACATGGGCAATGCCGTTTCCCATGGTGCCCGCTCCAATTACTGCTATATTTTTCATGCGTCTAATTTTATTATAAATTTTAACTTCTATACCCTAAGTTTTCAGGGTAAGAGTAAAATTCCTCTCCTTCGGGTAGGTTAGGAGGGGCTAAAACTGATTAATAATCATATTTGCAACTCGCAGCGCTTCTGTACCATCATGCAAAGTTACAACTGGTGTTGTATCATTATTTATGGCATCAGCAAAGGTTTCTAGTTCCATTAGAATAGAATTTACATCTGGAATTTTAGGATTATCAAAGTAGATTTGCTTTTTAATACCCTCTGCATTTTGTAAAATCATATCGAAATCGCCAGGATTTTTAGGAGCGTCTTTCATTTTAACCACTTCACACTTTTTCTCTAAAAAGTCAACGGAAATATAGGCATCTTTTTGAAAGAATCTGGCCTTTCGCATCTTCTTCAAAGAAATTCTACTTGCTGTTAAATTGGCTACACAGCCGTTTTTAAATTCAATACGTGCATTGGCAATATCTGGTGTGTCGCTAATTACGGCAACACCGCTGGCTGAAATATGCTTAACCTCAGATTTTACGATACTTAAAATAATATCAATATCATGAATCATTAAATCCAATACCACAGGGACATCGGTTCCACGCGGATTAAACTCTGCCAAACGATGCGTTTCAATAAACATTGGTGTTTTAATATCTTCTTTAACCGCTAAAAATGCTGGGTTAAAGCGCTCTACATGACCTACTTGTCCTTTTACTTTATGTAATGCCACCAAAGCTCTAATGTCCTCAGCCTCTGCAACTGTATTGGTAATAGGTTTTTCTATGAAAATATGTTTGCCTTTGGTAATGGCTTTTATAGCACAATCGTGATGTGAAAGTGTAGGTGTTACAATATCTACAACATCAACAGCATCTATAAGCTCATCTATAGAATCGAACAAGTTGTACCCAAACTCATCTGCTACTTTTTGTGCGGTAGAGGTATCGGCGTCGTAGAAGCCCATAAGCTCATATTTTTCAGATTGTTTTAAAAGACGTAAATGAATTTTTCCCAAGTGGCCAGCACCAAGAACTCCAGCTTTTAGCATAATTTTAATTTTTCAACGAAGCTATTATTAGTTAAATAGTGTAAATGTAAGGTACGTTTTTAATACAAAACTGACCAAAATTTCAAAGCTTAAAGATACTAAATTTAAATTCTGTAAAAATTGTTTTTAGGTTAAAAATGTTTGAGTAAATTGTGCAGAAATAACCTCCCAAACATTGAAAGATACATTTAAACATCAAGGTTTACGCCAACAATTAGTTAACATAGTTAAAGCTAAAGGTATACAAGATGAAAAAGTTTTGAATGCCATAGGCAAAATACCGCGGCATTTATTTATGGATTCTGGATTTTTAGACCATGCTTATCAAGACAAAGCGTTTCCTATTGCGGCAGACCAGACTATTTCACAACCCTATACGGTGGCATTTCAAACAGAACTATTGCAGGTGTCGCCTGGAGATAAAGTATTAGAAATAGGTACAGGAAGCGGATACCAAACTGCTGTGTTGTGTGAGTTAGGTGCCAAAGTGTTTAGTATTGAACGTCAGCAGGAATTGTTTAAAAAAACCAGTAAGTTTTTACCAAAATTGGGATATCGCGCCAAAAAACTCATTTTTGGTGATGGTTATAAAGGACTGCCTGAAGAGGCTCCTTTTGATAGTATTATTGTTACGGCTGGTGCGCCTTTTGTACCCAAACCCTTATTGCGTCAGTTGAAGTTAGATGGCGGACGCCTAGTGATCCCTATTGGTGATGATGTGCAGGTTATGAACTTGTTCATCAGGAAAGGACAGAAAGAATTTGAACAACATGAGTTGGGAGAGTTTCGTTTTGTGCCACTTTTAGAGGATAAGAATTAGGCTTTTATTGACATTGAATTTGGAAATTATTTCGCAGTATCAAATAATATCTTTAGGTATCTAAGGGAATATTTTGTATTTTAATTTTTTAAATACATAAACTGAATAAGAGATAATGGATTTTGTTACTATAAAAAAAGCTCGTCTTGAGTCAGACTTAATTGTTCTAAAAAGTCGTTTGGAATCTGAAGGAATTAAATGCTTTTTCAAAAACGAGTTTACAACACAATTGATGAACTATACATTTGAGATTGAACTTCAAGTAAGCAATTCAGATTTAGAAAAAGTCAGAAAAATAATTAGTGAAATTGAAAATAGTCAAGATAGTTTAATTTAGGATATTCAAATTTTAGTCTAAATTAATAAACATTACTATTAGTTTCTGTGCAAAATTCCATACAGCTCATTGCCCATTCTAGGTGCAATAGAATTGTAACAGTTTTCAAAAGTTTTAATATTGAAATAAGGCTCAAAATAGCTGATATATTCTTCTCTTGAACCACCAAACGGGGGATTTTCCATGTCATTAGTTAAAGGAAAATTAAACCATAAACCTATGAGTTTGCCATTCTCGCGCAGTAATTCATGTATTTTTATGGCATACTGTTTTCGGGTTTCTGGTAATGGTGTAAAGGAACAGAAAAAGGTTTGTTCCAAAATTAAGTCATAGGTGCCTTGATGTTCAAAAAAATCATCTTCAATAATCTGTTCTGAAGGAAAATTGGGTACTCGTTTTTGAAATGCTTCTAAAGGGGCTTTAGCAATATCTAAAACATAAACATTTTTAAACCCTTTGTTAAATAGATATTCAGCTTCATAAGAATTACCAGCACCTGGAATTAGAATTTTTAAAGATTTATTTTCTAATTGATCGATGTAAACTTTTAAAGGTTTAGATGGTTCACCAATATCCCAACCAGTATTCTTTTCACGATAACGCTGGCTCCAGTAATTTTGTGTTGATTGCTTTTTGCTGTTTCTATCCATTTTTACCAAATTAAAAGGGGCTTGTCATCCTGAACTTGTTTCAGGATCTAACATAATAAAGATTCAGAAATTAATTCAGCATGATAAAAGCAGGGGATTTAATGTATTCTAACTCTAATCATCTTCTGATATTTTATTTAGAGGTTCCCACAAATTATCCCAATTCAGATTGTCTTTTTCAATTAAATTAATTTTCCATTGCCTATGCCAATTCTTCAACTGTTTTTCTCGCTTAATTGCATCGTCTATAAATTGAAATTCTTCATAGTAAACCAAGCGCTTCAATTTATACTTTGCAGAAAATTAATGGCCTTTGCCTAAAATATGTCTTTCCATCCTATCATCTATTCCGCCAGTAACACCAATGTAAAGAACGCCATTCGGCTTATTTGTTATAATATATACCCAATAATTGCGATAATAGCGTTTCGGCATTTATTGCGCTTTACAGGAAATCAAGATGCTGAAATAAATTCAGCATGACACAACTTGGTCCTATTCATTTTCAAAAATATTGGTTTCCAATCCATCAATACTCTTGGTGTTTTTCTCCATCCAGTAGTTTTTAATACGTTCCTTACCTTGTTTTTCTGCCCAAGCATTCAATTCTTGACGCTCTTCTTTAAAATCCATAAAGGGTACGGCAAAACCGCAAGAGGTTTGCACGCTTTCAATAGTCATGTCCACAATTTGTCGCGTTCCTGGAATTTCAGGAAACAAATGTTTGTTATTTTGAAATTCTATATCTCTTTCATGGTACACTTTAGCGTTTCCGTAAAGTCTTAATATTAGTGGCTTGCCTTCAAATGAACAAAACATAATGGTCATTCTATCATTCTGTAAAATATGTGCCGCTGTTTCGTTACCACTTCCAGTTAAATTTAACCACAACACTCTATTTTTGTCAACTATTCTAAACGTATCTGCTAACCCTTTGGGTGATAGGTTTATTCTACCTTCAGCAGCAGCGGTAGAAACAAAAAATACGTGTTGTCCTTCGATAAAGGTTTTAAGTGCTGGTGTTATTTCGTTAAAAAAATTAGCCATTTAAGTACTAAATAATGTAATGTTTGTTTATCAGAATTTTTCAATGCCACCAACAACAGGTAAAGTCAGTTCTGTTTTGTTTAAATCTATGGTTAATTCAGTGCCAGGTTTTGGGTGTAGGGTGTAATCCTTATCACTTGAAAAGATCATCAGGCCAATTTGCTGACCCGCTTTAATAATTTGGTCATCTGGTTGTAAATCAAAACTAAATGTATAGAATTTACCTGGTTTTAGTGGCTCACTTTCGGATAATGACGCGTGATTCTGTGGATCTGCCCAACCGCGGGTAATAATGTTATCTGTTGTTTTAGCTCTTATGCTTTCATTCCACGGTAATGACACTAGCCACACCGATAAATTGGCAGCAGGTTTACTGCTTGCAAGTGATACCGTAATTCTAGGAACACCTGAAATGTGTAAGTCTTCTTTAAGTATTGGGCTAACGTAAAGTAACCTATGTTGTGTGATTTCAGCTTTGGCTAAGGCCTCACCGCTAAACGAGTAATTATCTACAAGTATTTCGTTTTTTTGTTTGTTAGGTTTAGATAGAACTAAACCGCCAGTTTCAGGTGCTCCACCCGTAAGATATAGTGATACGTCTTTAGATTTGGGATTTGGGTAGTCTTTATAGGCAGTCGGTTTTTGCATGTCATCACCTTCACGAACAATAAATGCTTTGTTTATTTCTTTCTCGATGCCATTGTCTATACCATGTAAATAGTGCGTAAACCATTTGTTCATCATTGCTACTGGAGGCGGGCCACCATGTCCAAACTGATGATAATAAATAGCGGTTTCCAGTCCCATTTCCTTGGCTTTTTTATATATTCTATAACTGTGCTCAGGCATAACGTTCCAGTCGTTAAATCCATGAGACATTAGCAATGCAGCTGTCATGGGTTTCATATCATTAAGGTAGTCTCTGCCAGCCCAAAAATCGTTATAATCTCCAGTAATTCTATCCATACCGTTTTTCATTTCGGTATCTCTTACTCTTTTATTATTTGTGGCACGTTTGGTCTCGTCTCCACTGTGAATATAATCATATAATACATCAATATCTTCACCAAGATAGCCCCCTGGAGACCGTACTAAACCGTTACTTCTGTAGTAATGATAGTAGGACGTATTTGGAGCAATAGGAATAATAACCTCCAAGCCCTTAACACCAGTTGTTGCAGCGGCTAGCGGTATAGTACCATTATACGAGGTGCCAGTCATTCCTACTTTTCCGGTGGACCAGAATGCCTTAACCTCTTTTCCTCCATAGGGTTCGGTATATGCTCTCGTACGACCATTTAGCCAATCTATAACTGCTTTTGGTGCAAGGGATTCATTATCTCCACCAACGGTAGGTGAACCTTGAGATAACCCAGTTCCGGGAGATGATGAATGTACTACTATATAACCTCTAGGTACCCAGGTTTTAATTTGGGAATTTGAAATTATTGGCCGTTCACCAAGGCGAGCAACATCTGGGTGCACGCGTTCTGGTCCCATTTCTCCTAATTCGTGCTTCACATCCCAAAAAACGCCTTTAACATTTGGTGCAACACCCGCGTAGTACGGGCTAGACTCATAAATTACAGGTAGTTTTAATCCCTCGGTTTCGGTTTGGTAAGGTCGAGTAATATCGGCATGCATTCTGTCTAATTTTCCATCACCGTCAGAGTCAAACTCGGTTTCCACAAACACATCGTGTCTAATCCATTTTTCAGGCGTATTAAATGCTTCAACTACTTGTGCTTCTCCGTTTTCAAAAATTGGTTTTGCTTCATTTTGACTGCATAAACTGTACGATACCACCAAAGCTATGAGAACGTATATCTTTTTTAAAGTGCTCTTCATTTTACTTGTTTTTTCGAGGTAAGTGGGCTTTAGGAATTGGTTGTTCTTCGGTTTCTTGTGCCCAAAAAATATTTACTATCCACCATCTATCTTCATCATAAATTAATTGAATACTGTTGATGCCTCTCATAAACGGTTTTTCATCTTTCTTACTGTAAAAACTTTCATAAGTACTAAAAACATGAGCGATGTTTCCAAACGTGTTTACGGTTCTATAAATTTCTTTTTCAATAAAACCATTCATTTTCAACCACTTTTGAGAGTTTTTAATATATTCTTGAGGCGTTAGATATTTAGCCTTATATACGTAGTCTTGATTCATCCCGGTTGGAATTAACTTTGCATCTGGATAGAACAAAAACTTAAATTGTTTCCAATTACGCTCTTCTTCTTTTTCAGCAGAAATAACTTCGTATAAGGTTTTAATAGTTTTGTCTAGAGTTAGCACTTTAGTGCTATCAACAACAAATTCTTTTTTCTCTGAGTTTTCCTCTTTTTTTTTGGCTTCCTGGGCATGAATTGCTATGGTGAAGCAGCTTAATAGAAATACTAATTTTTTCATATATACTAATGTAAACTAGGATGCAAAATAATGAATTAGTAACCCACCAACGGTTAATAACATCATAAATTATTTGTAGATTTTTTTAATTCTATCTAGATGGCGTTTATTGTCGCGATCTTTAATAGTTTCACGCTTATCGAAAAGTTTTTTACCTTTTGCTAGTGCAATATCTAGTTTTGCGTAACCTTTATCATTAATAAATAAACGAAGTGGAATAATTGTAAGCCCCGTATTTTGAACTTCTTTATTTAGTTTTTTAAGTTCTCTTTTGTTTAGTAGTAATTTACGCGTTGCTTTAGGCTTATGGTTGTAGTAAGTACCATAAAGGTATTCTTCAATTGTCATGTTTACCACAAACAACTCACCTTTCTCATTAAACTCGCAAAAACTTTCAGAAATAGATGCTTTACTATTTCTGATTGATTTTATTTCAGTACCAGTTAACACAATACCAGCAGTGTACTTATCCAATATCTCGTATTGAAAACGTGCCTTTTTATTTTGTATGTTAATGGTTTTTTGCATGGTTGCAAAACTACATAAATTTCCTTGATACCAATAGTTATAGGTACGAGAATATAGTTGAAAAATACTCCTTATTAAACGTTAAATAATGATTAATAGGTTTTAAGATATATGAAATACACCTATTTTAGCTTTCGAAATTTTCATGTTATGAAGCGATTTTTCTTCGGGATTATTAGTGCATTATTTTTGATTTCGTGCGGCAGTGTAAAAAAACATAATGAAAACATATCCAAATTACATTCGGTGGATGATCTTAGGAATGATGTAGATAAGTTATACCATCAACTAAAGAAGCATCACCCAAAGCTTTATCAATATACACCACAAGAGATTATGGAATTTAAGTTTGATAGCTTAAAACAATCCATAAGAACTCCAATGGACTCTCGCGATTTTTATAAAAAAGTAGCTCCGGTATTAACAAGTGTGCGGCAGGGGCACGTATCCATTCGCCCTTTAGGTAAGCGCTTCAAAAGAAAAGAAAGAAAAGCTCTAAAAGAAAAAAAATTCGAGTTTTACGATTTGGATTTTCAATACATTGACGGCAAACTTATAGTAGAGCGTACTATAGGAAAAGATTCCTCTTTTGTAGGTGCAGAAGTAGTAAGTATTGCAGGAGAACCTGCCTCTGAATTATTAGAGGTTTACAAAACTCGTTTTGCTTCCGATGGTTACAACGTAACATTGTATGACAGGTTTGTTAGTAAAGGTTTTAAATCTTTCTATGTAAGGGATAAAGGTTTTTTAGATAGTTTGAAGGTTACTTTTAAGGCCAATGATTCGGTATTTTCTAAAACTTTCAAGCGTGTTCCTAAGAAAGAAAAAAAGCGTACCGATTCTGCCAAAGTTAAAAACGACAGTATTAAAAAGGTAAAGCGAAAAAAACCAACAAAACAAGAAAGAGATATTATAAAAATAGCGGCAAAAAAGCGAAAAAAATACAATAAAAAACACGGTTATATTCCAAGAACTAAGACATACACGCGTAATTTTAGTTTTATTGGTAACGATAGTACAGTAGCCTACATGAAAATTAGAGGTTTTTCAAACGGCAACTATAAAAAGTTCTATGAAGAAAGTTTTAAGAAAATAGACTCTGCAAAATCAAAATACTTTATTCTAGATTTAAGAGATAATGGTGGCGGACGTATTGCCGAAATAGAACGCTTGTATTCCTATTTAACCGATAAAGAATTTCAGTTTATTACTGAAAGTGAGGTAAATAGTAGAATTCCCATTTTAAAATCTATAATGAGTAATACCACGCCTACGGGACTAAAAATTCTGTCTGGAATATTATCACCAATTTTGATTGTTCAAAATGTACTAAGAATAAAAAAGAAAGACGGAAAATTGTATTATAAGTTCAAATATGTAAAGCCAGAAGTACCAAATCCTTTAAATTTTAAAGGTAAGGTCTATGTGCTCATAAACGGCAACTCTTTTTCGGCGTCATCGATAATTTCTACCAATTTGCAGGCTACCAAACGTGCCACTTTTGTTGGTGAGGAAACCGGTGGTGCATATAACGGCACTGTGGCAGGGTTTTACAAATTGTATCAACTACCCAATTCAAAATTAATTACCAGAATTGGTCTGATGCAAATTGAGGCCCCTTATAAACAAGAGCCCGACGGTTTTGGTGTGAAGCCCGATATTGAGATTGTACCCACGATTAAGGATATACAACAGCAAAAAGATCCAGAGTTAGAATGGATTTTAAACGATATCGATACGACAAACTAAGTAATAATTAGTGCTGTTAAGGTATTACCTGTCGGGTCGCGCTCTCCACTAGATTTTTTTTAAAGCTTCGCTTTGGTGACTTCAACCAAAATATATTTTGGTCTTGATAGTCTCAAAAAAAGATACCGTTGCAATTCTTAACGCACTCATCCGCTAAATTCTGATTTAGTTCCTATTTCAGTTTTCGTCCTACAAGGTTGGTGCAAACTGTTGTAAATACCACAATACTAATAGAGCTTAATGGCATTAAAATGGCTGCTACCACAGGAGCTAATTGACCCGTAACAGCAAAATAAAGCCCAATGGTATTATAAATAAACGAAAGTACAAAACTCCATTTGATAATTGATATAGCTGATTTTGAAGCTTTTATGAAGTTGTTTAGCTTATTAAATTTCGAGGCATCTAAAATAGCGTCACAAGCAGGCGAAAATACGTTTACATCTTCTGAAATGGCTATACCAACATTGCTTTGTGCTAAGGCGCCGGCATCGTTCAACCCATCACCAATCATTAAAACCTTTGCACCAGAATCTTGATGGTGCTTTATGTATTCTAACTTGTCCTCTGGTTTCTGGTTGAAAAATAATTTTGTTTTCGCAGGTAATAATTTAGTTAAGTTTTCTTTTTCACCAGCATTATCACCCGATAAAATCACTAAATCATAGTCTTTTTTAAGTGAATTGAATAATTTGGAGAGTCCTTTTCTATACTTATTGTAAAAAGTAAATTTCCCTTTGTACTGGTTATTTGTACTTACGTGAACTGCAGTATTTAAAGTTGTTGTTTCTGAAGCATAACCCACAAAAGGTGCGGAGCCTATTTTTATCGAATTAGTATTGTGTTTTGCTGCAATGCCTTTACCAACATGCTCTTGGTAGTCATCTAAAGTCACTATGGCATTGTCCTCTAATAGTGTATATAACGAACGACTCAAAGGATGGTTTGAATTTCGTAACGAACTTTTTAATAGCATTTCTTCAGCTTCTGAAAGCTTAGTACCTTCATAAGCTATAGCTGTTTCCTTATTGGCTGTTATGGTACCTGTTTTATCGAAGATTATAGTGTTTATAGCTGCTAGCTGTTCAATTACTGACGCATTTTTTACGTAAAATTTCAACTTGCCAAAAATGCGCAATAAATTTCCAAAAGTAAAAGGTGCGGCTAATGCAATTGCGCACGGGCAAGCTATAATTAAAACAGCGGTAAACACATTTAAAGCTTTTGAAGCATCAATAAATAACCAATATGAGGTAGCTACAACAGCTATGGTTAATAATGTTATGGTAAATTTTTTGCTTATAGCATTAGTAAGGTTGGTAAAACCATCTTCTTTGTTTTTGTTAAAAACATCATTGCTCCATAATTGCGTTAGGTAACTTTGCTCCACGGTATTTAAAACATCAACTTCAATACTGCCATTTAATTGCTTGCCACCAGCAAATAGCTTGTCGCCAGACTGTTTTGAAACCGCATCCGATTCTCCTGTAACGAAACTGTAATCAATTCTGGCATTACCTTTTATCAAGATACAATCAACAGGAATTAACTCTTCATTTCTAATTAATAACCTATCGCCCTTTTTAATATCGTATACTTGTATAGACTCTTCGTTGCCTTCAGAAGTTATTTTTGTAATTCCAATAGGAAAGTACGATTTATAATCACGTTCAAACGATAAGAAATTGTAGGTTTTCTGCTGAAAAAATTTCCCAAGTAGTAAGAAGAATACAAGTCCTGATAAACTGTCGAAAAAACCTGTGCCTATATCAAAAACAATTTCTGCTGTACTTCTTAAAAATAATACCGTTACTCCTAGTGCAATCGGTACGTCAATATTTAACAGATTTGATTTTAAACCCTTATATGCAGAAATAAAATAATCTTGTGAACAATAGAACACCACAGGAAGCGAAAATGTAAACATGAGCCATCTAAAGGTATGTTTAAATTGTTCTAACCAATATTCACCCACTTCAAAATATTCTGGAAATGATAAAAACATAATGTTTCCAAAGGCAAAACCAGCAATTCCTAGTTTGTAAATTAGCGAGCGATCTACATTTTTTTTACCAACGCTGTAGTCATCCAAACTTATAAATGGTTCGTAACCAATACTGCTTAAAAGACGTACCAATGCCTTTAGCGAAAAATTCTCACTGTTGTAATTAACTCTAACGGTTTTCTTTCCAAAATTAACGACAGATGCGCTAATGGATGCATTTAGTTTATTTAAATTTTCTAAAATCCAAATGCACGAACTACAATGTATATGCGGAATATAAAGTGTAACTATTTGTGTTTTATCATCATTAAACTCCAGTAAGCGTTCAACAATCTTTTCGTTATCTAAAAAGTTGTATTTACCTTCAACTTCCTTTGGAGTAGCCCCGGGAGCTTGTTGTAAATCGTAGTAACAAGTTAAATCGTTAGCAGAAAATATCTCGTACACAGTTTTGCAACCGTTACAACAAAACGACTTGTTATCAAAGATGATTTCAGAAGATGTGGCGTCTAACCCACAGTGGAAACATGTTTTTGCTCCCATAATATTTGCTCATTTATACCTGCTACAAATGTTGAAAGTTAAGTATAATTAAAATATGATATTAATCATGATTTATTTATTTTTACCTAATTATTAAATAAGGTATGAGTAAATGTGAACAATGTATCATTAAGCAATTTAACGCGCTTAAGTCTTTGACTAAGGATGAGTTAATTAGAATTTCTGGATGCAAAACCTCCAAAACAATTAAAAAAGGTGAAATTATTTTTGAAGAAGGTGATGCTATAAATGGTGTATATTGTATTAAGGATGGTATATGTAAATTATCAAAATTAAGTGAAAACGGAAAGGACCAAGTTGTAAAGATGGTAGTGAAAGGGCAGTTGATTGGACAACGCTCTTTGGTCTCAAATGAAAGTTCTAATTTACAAGCCACGGCACTAAACGATATGGAGGTATGTTTTATTCCAAAAAGCGAAATTATTGCTGATTTAGAACGAAATCCAAAATTCACTTTAGATATGCTAAAAGATATGGCGCATGATTTAAAGGAGGCAGACGATGTAATAGTAGATATGGCTCAAAAATCTGTAAAGCAACGTTTAGCTGAAACATTAATTTATGTAGAAAAAAACTTTGGTACTAATCCTGACGGTACTATAAGCCTTGTGTTATCTCGTGAAGATTATGCAAATATTGTTGGTACAGCTACAGAATCCGCAATAAGGGTATTATCCCAATTTAAAAAAGAGGGCTTAATTTCTTTGGTAGGTAAGCAAATTAAAATAGAAGATTCCAACGGATTGCGACGTGTGGAATAGCTCATATTGCATTTTCATGTTAAAGAATAGATAAATCTGATTGTTGTCCTAATAGTTTTATTTTGAAATGTAGTATTTTTATACTGCAATGAAAGAGAATAAAATTTTTAGAAAAGGGTTTGTTTTTAATACTTACGAAGCACCCTATAAATCACCTTTCGACACACTATTTGAGGTCTTCAAAGAGTTAATAATACATACTTCAGGAGATTTTGACGAAGCTATTAGTTGGCTTAGGGAGCTGGATAAAGAGTATAAGCTTACCACGACAGAGTATACCATAGACGATTTTATTGAAGACTTAAAAAAGAAGGGCTATTTACGTGAGGAAATCGATCCTGATGGCAACGGTTCCTTGGCTATAACGGCTAAGACTGAAAGAGCCATTCGTCAACAAGCCTTAGATCAAATTTTTGGAAAAATAAAACGTAGTGGTCAAGGTAATCATAAAAGTAAAAGCCCTGGTATTGGCGATGAACATACTGGAGATTTTAGAGGTTATCAATTTGGGGATGCCTTGGACAAAGTATCAATGACGGAAAGTTTAAAGAATGCCCAAATTAATCATGGAATTTCTGATTTTACACTATCGGAAGAAGATTTAGTAGTTGAGGAGACTTTGCATAAATCACAAATGAGTACAGTGTTGATGATAGACATCAGTCATAGTATGATTTTGTATGGTGAAGACCGTATTACCCCAGCAAAGCGTGTAGCCATGGCATTAGCAGAGTTAATCACAACAAGATATCCAAAAGACACCTTAGATATTATAGTGTTTGGAAATGATGCTTGGCGTATTGAGATTAAGGATTTACCATATTTAAAAGTAGGGCCTTATCACACAAATACCGTGGCCGGTTTAGAATTGGCCATGGATTTATTAAGGCGAAAACGAAATACCAACAAACAGATTTTTATGATTACCGATGGTAAACCAAGTTGTTTACGCTTGCCCGATGGTCAGTATTACAAAAATAGTATGGGCTTAGATACACATATCATTAATAAATGCTATATGATGGCACAACAAGCAAGACGTTTGCATATACCAATAACTACATTCATGATAGCTAAAGATAGTTATTTAATGCAATTTGTTCGTGAGTTTACCTATGCAAACCAAGGAAAAGCATTTTACACAGGACTTAAAGGTTTAGGTGAAATGATTTTTGAAGATTACGAAACAAACAGAAAAAAACGGATTAGAGGTTAAATAATTAGTTGTTGGCTTTTAGTTATTGGGCTTTAGTTTACAATATTTTTAAGACTCTTGCCAATAGCGAAAAGCAAACGGCCAAAAGCTAAGAAATGAAAAATATAAAAACACTAGGAGCACTAAAAAAAGAAGGGTATCAATCCAAATCAATAAAAGATGAACTCAGGGATAACGTGATTCAAAAGATAAAACATAATGAGACGACTTTTGAAGGCGTTCATGGGTATGAGAATACTGTGATTCCAGAGTTAGAGCGTGCCATTTTGTCCAGACATAATATCAATTTATTGGGATTAAGAGGACAGGCAAAAACACGTTTAGCACGCTTGATGTTGAATTTACTAGATGAATATGTTCCTGTAGTTGAAGGTTCTGATGTTAATGACGACCCCCTAAAACCTATTTCAAGATATGCGATTGAGCTAATAAAAGAAAAAGGGGATGATACACCTATTACTTGGATGCACCGAAGCGAGCGTTTTGCTGAAAAACTTGCAACACCAGACGTAACGGTTGCAGATATTATTGGTGATGTAGACCCTATAAAAGCGGCTAATTTAAAATTGAGTTATGCTGATGATCGTGTGATTCATTACGGTATGATACCACGGGCGAACCGTTGTATTTTTGTTATTAACGAATTACCCGATTTACAGGCTCGCATTCAAGTAGCTTTATTTAATATTTTACAAGAAGGAGATATCCAAATAAGAGGCTTTAAAGTACGATTGCCTTTAGATATTCAATTTTTATTTACTGCAAACCCTGAAGATTATACAAACAGAGGTAGTATCGTTACGCCTTTGAAAGATAGAATTGGTTCGCAAATTTTAACACATTACCCCGAGGATATTGAGACTGCACGTTTAATAACCGAACAAGAAGCTAATTTAGTTGAAGGCCAGAAAGAAAATGTACTGGTTCCAGATTTGGCAAAAGATTTATTAGAACAAATAGTTTTTGAAGCTCGGGAAAGCGAATATATCGATGCAAAATCGGGGGTAAGTGCAAGACTAAGTATCACTGCTTTTGAAAACTTATTAAGTACTGCCGAAAGGAGAGCGCTAATAACAGGCGATGAAAAAACCACCTTACGATTAAGCGATTTCATAGGTGTAATTCCATCCATCACTGGGAAAGTAGAATTGGTATATGAAGGAGAACAGGAAGGTGCTGCTGTAGTGGCATACAATCTGATTGGTGAAGCTGTGAAGAATTTGTTTATTGAGTTTTTTCCAAAGATTGAAAAACTAAAAAAGCAAGATGAAGAAACCCCTTATGACGATATTGTTTCGTGGTTTTTTAATCAAAAAGATGGTTTTGAATTACTGGATGACCTAAGAGATAAAGAATACAAAAGTATGCTCGATGCCATTGCTCCATTAGATGATTTATTAGGGCGGTACCAACCAAACCTAAAAAAAGAGGATAGTTATTTTGTAAAAGAATTTGTGCTTTGGGCCTTGGCAGAATACAAACAGTTAAGTAAAAATAGGTTTTCAGAAGGTATGCAGTTTAAAGATCCTTACGGAAGTTTTATAAGCGGTATTTAAGTCTGTTTTTAATACAATAATCAAATAAAAAGAGTCAATTTTTTAATCAAATTGGCTCTTTTTTTATGGAATTTAGTTCATTTTAAGATTGTGTAATCATTAAAATTGTTACAAGAACTTTTAATAATTCTTAATGTGAGACAATGAATTTATCACATTGTAAATACTAACGAAATTTGATGAATTTAGCTTGTTTTTAAGTGTTTAAAGCCTTATTTTCTCAAAAAACGAAATAAAAACACTAAATTTTAAATATATCTATGATTAATAAAAGTGCCGAAATTCCAGAAAAGATAAGTTTTCTTTCTTTCGATATAGACAATACATTAATAGATTTTGACACGTATAAAAGCAATTTTAAAAAAGTGTGGGAATCTTATACGCCAAAAGATGTTTTTTTGGCATATAATACAGGGCGCTTAATTGATGATGTTTTAAATTTAATAGACAACGGTGTATTGCCAGAACCGCATTTTATAATTTCTGGGGTAGGTACCCATATTTATAATTTTACGGAAAAAAAAGTTGTAAAGGAGTTTAATGATGTTTTAGATGATGGCTGGGATATAAAAACGGTTGAGGATATCATCACCAGTATCAACTTTCCAATTAATGAGCAGCCTTCACGATTTCAGCATGCTTATAAAAGAAGCTATTTCTTTCACGACGCAACTCTAGACGCAATTGAAGAGATTGAACGAAAATTTTTAGATAAAGAGATGCATATTAATGTGGTGTATTCACAGGATAAATACTTGGACATACTGCCAAAATTTGCAAACAAATCCAATGCTTTGCAATGGTTAATTAGAAAACTTGAATTAAAAACACAGCAAGTTTTGGTGGCAGGCGATAGCGGTAATGATTCTGCCATGTTCGACTTAAAAGATGTGCAAGGTATTGTGGTGTCAAACGCTCATGAAGAATTATATACATATACGAAACATAAAAAAGTTTATCATACAGAACAAGAAAAAAGTGATGGTGTTATAGAAGGTTTGGTGTATTTCGGGATTTTACCTGAAGAAGCTAAAATAATAAGCGATATAGATCACAGTGAAGATTTTTTCATTAAAAAGGAACTAGATACTATTGCAAAGGAAGATGAAGACGAAAAAATTGCCCTTATAAAAGAAGGTTACAAAAAAGCTATAGAAGCATTAAAAAAGAATATTACTCCCTTAGGATTTTCGGCATGTTCTATTGAAGACAACGTTGCGCACGGAACTGATGAAAATTATTATAGTGTTTGGGCTCGAGACGGCGCTATAACTGTTATTGGTGCATTGCCTTTGATACATAAAGATGAGGCAATTCATAATTGTGCTAGACAAACATTGGTTACGCTATTTGAGCATATTTCTAGAAACGGCCAAATACCTTCAAATGTACGTATCAAAAACAATATTCCAGATTACTCAGGAGTAGGAGGGATCTGTTCAATAGATAGCGGTATCTGGGTGGTTATTGCTTTTTACGAATATGTTAATATCACTAAAGACATTAAATTTCTTAGAGAATACATTTCCAGCTTAAAAGAGACCATGCGATGGTTGGGGGCACATGACAGTAATAATGATGCACTTTTAGAAATTCCGGAGGCAGGTGATTGGACGGATTTATTTGGCAGGAGTTATAATATTTTATATGATGAAATTTTATGGTACCGAGCCAATGTGTGTTTTGGTCGTATGCTAGAAATGCTCGGAGATCATGAACAGGCCGGAGAATATATAAGATGGTCTCAAGTGATAAAAAAGGAAATTGTACAAAACTTTTGGCCATCAACACAACAGCAATTATTTCAGTCAGTTTCTTTTGCCGAAAAACAATTTACACTTGGTGATACCTCGTATTTAATTGCTCAAACTACACCTTTTGATTTTAGTTGGCGTTGTGATACACTTGGAAATGTTCTTGCGTTTTTACACGGTACAATTGATGCTGAAAAAGCGCATCAAACTTTTAAATTCATGTTAGGCGTTGGTGTAAACGATCCTTTTCCTATAGCTAATGTGTATCCCGTTGTTAGCCCGGGAGATCCTGACTGGAGACCATATTACACAGTTAATTTATTGAATTTACCAAATCATTATCATAATGGTGGTATTTGGCCTTTTGTAGGAGGGTTTTGGGTAAAATTTGTAAATAAATTAGGATTGAAGGATGTGGCAATTTCAGAATTACACAAATTGGCATTGATAAATAAGGAAGGTATAAATAACGAGTGGGAATTCACAGAATGGGCACATGGTACAACTGGAAAGCCAATGGGAAAAGCATACCAAGCATGGTCTGCGGCGCAGTATATTTCTGCTTGTCATGACCTAAAAATTACAAAAAAATAATAAAAACAAAATAATTATGAAATCAATTTTAATGATCTCTTTGCACGGATACGTAGCCGCTAGTCCAGAACTTGGAAAACCAGATACAGGCGGGCAAGTAGTTTACGTTTTAGAACTTGCCGAACGCTTTAGCCGTCTAGGGCGAAGGGTAGATTTGTTGACGCGTCAGTTTGAAGATCAACCTGAATACGATCATGTGAATGAAAACTATAATATATGGCGCATCCCTTTTGGTGGAAAGGAGTTTATTAGAAAAGAGGATATGCACGATTACTTAAAAAAGTTTGTTACTAATACTTTGGCAGCCATAAAAAAGGAAAATAAAAAGTATGACATTGTCTATTCGCATTACTGGGATGCAGGATGGGCTGGACAAAAAATTGCTGAAGAGCTAGGTATTTCCCACGTACATACCCCACATTCTCTAGGTTGGTGGAAACAACATACCATGGGAAGTGATATGGATGAAAAAGAGATGGAAAAGACATATCGATTTAAAGAGCGCATTCAAAAGGAGTATTTTGTATTTCAAATGTGTAACCATGTTATAGCTACCACAATTCCCCAAGTAGATTTACTAACACAGCAGTATGATCTTTTGCCTCGAAACTGTACTATGATACCCCCTGGAATTGATGAAAATCGATTTTATCCTGTCCCTTCAAAGGAAAATGACAAGATAAGGGCAAAGTATGATATACATCCTACCGATATATTGGCTTTAGGAAGAATGGCGCACAATAAAGGCTATGATTTATTAATCAAGGCATTACCTACTGTATTCGAATTGGTACCTGAAGCACGATTAGTGGCAGCCGTTGGTGGCGATTCTGCTCAAGATAAACAAGGCGTAAAAAAGTTAAAAACATTAGCTAACAAACTTGGTGTGAACGATAAAATAAAATGGAAAAACTATATAGCCGATGAAGATTTAGCAAACGTTTATCGATCTGCTAATATTTTTGCTATGCCGTCTCGATACGAGCCTTTTGGAATGGTAGCTATAGAGGCTATGGCGTGCGGAACTCCTAGTGTAATTACTATTCATGGTGGATTGAATGACTTAATTGATTTTGGAAACCAAGCTTTATTTGCTGATCCTCATAGACCAATAGAATTTGGTGCAATGATGTCGATGCCATTGCTTTATCCAAATTTAAGAAATGAACTCTCTGTTGAAGGGGCTAGATTTGCACGACGAAATTTTGGATGGACTGGGATTGCAAAACGTATGCTAAAGGTGTTTACAAATTCCATAAATCAGCGTACTATGGAGTCTAACATTTTTTAAGTTTCCTTAAAGATGACTAAAATTGTTTGTTTTGGAGAAGTATTATGGGATGTTTTTCCCAACGGAGACAAAAAAATTGGTGGAGCCCCACTAAATGTGGCTTTACGTTTAAGTGCCTTTCAAAACGAGGTCGCTATGGTGAGTGCCGTAGGGCAAGACGACAATGGTAAAATAATTCTTGATTATTTAGAAAAAAATAAAGTATCATCTTCTTTTATTCAAAAAAAAGAAGATTTTAATACGGGAGAAGTATCAGTAAAACTAAATAAGAAAGGATCTGCAACTTATGATATTGTTTACCCAAGTGCTTGGGACAAAATTGAATTAACTGAAGACCTAAAATCTTTAGTGACATCTGCCGATGCATTGGTTTTTGATAGTTTGGTGACACGAGATGAGATATCTAAAAACACCTTACGGTCTCTCTTGCGGTTATCTTCGTTTAAGGTTTTTGATGTCAACTTACGTCCTCCACACTATTCAAACGATATTTTGATAAAATTGATGGAGCAATCAGATTTTATAAAGTTTAATGACGAAGAACTTTACGAAATTGCGGATTATTTAAAGTCAAAATACAACGCGTTAGAACAAAATCTTCTATTTATTGCGGAAAAAACTAATACGTCTCAAATTTGTGTTACCAAAGGAGAGCATGGTGCTGTTTTATTGATTAATGGTAAACTCTATTATAACAGCGGGTATAAAATAAAAGTTAAGGATACTGTTGGTGCGGGCGATTCGTTCTTAGGTACACTATTGAGTCAATTATTAAATGGAGTAAATCCGCAAAAAGCAATTGATATCGCTTGTGGCGTTGGTGCACTCGTGGCGCAGAGCGAAGGGGCAAACCCCAAATTATCCAAAGATGAAATAAATGCATTTATCAACCCTTAAACCATTTAATGCGGTTTCAATATGGTGTAAGGATTTAAGTGCCCTTTTCTTAAGTTTTCACAAACAATTAAAGCTTTGTCAATTTTCGTTTGACTGGTTTTATACCTTGCAATAGCGTAAATAATAGTTCGTTGTTTTCCTACAGTTAAAGTTTCAAAAACGTTAAAGGCTTCAGGATATAATTTAAAAACCTCTTCGAGTTCTTCTGGCATCTGAACTCCATATTTTGATGTGTTTTCAAAAATTTGAATTTCAAAATAATCGTTTTGTAAAACACCAAGTTCCTTTTGCAAACGCTTCCCGAACATGACGCGGTAATCCTCTGTATGTTTATCTCTTACAAACGCTGCATAAAAATCGATTAATTTATTATTGTAAGATGCTTTAATATATAAACGTTCCACTTTAGCATCTACAAAAGGTTTCATGATACGTTTAGGAATGTAAATATGGTATCGGTCTAATAACCCGACTTCAAAAACATCACTTTTTATCATTTATCTACTTTTAATATTTGCTTCACAAAGCCTAATTATTTCGGTAATTCGTTTTTTTCGGGTTGTTTCTCTCTTGGCGCTATGCAACCAGGATAAATAACTTTTTCTATAGCCTTTTGCAAAGTTTTGATAATTTTTAAAAGCTCTTTCATGAGCATCAAAGGCTTTTTGTAAATCTTCTGGAATTACGCCATTTTCAACATCATCCATAGCTGTCCATGTGCCGGTTTGTTTTGCAAGTTGAATCATTTTGTATCCCGATTCGTGAATCAATCCAGTTTTCTCTAAAGCTTCAACGTGTCTTTTGTTTAGGGCGCTCCAATTGCTTTTAGGGTTTCTTGGGCAGAAATATTGTTTACGTTTGCCATTACCTAAACTTTTTACGGTAGAATCTATCCAGCCAAAACAAATGGCAACTTTCACGGCTTCTTCCCATCGTATAGTTGGAATATTCATTTCCAATTTGTAGAATATTAAATAAATACCTTTGAATTGGTTGTGATTATGCAATAACCAATCATACCAATCGGTGTCACGTTCAAAATGTATTTCCGGTAAGTTTTTCAAATTTAAACTTGCTTTGAATAGATGTAAAAATCCTTATCTACTTCAAAGTTTTTAATTTTGGCATCTTTTTTTAATGTTTTCCATTCTGAACTTGGAAATAGCCACTCTTCAGTATCGTTTATTTTAACTTGAATAGGCATATCAAAACCATCCACAATATTAGTGTATCGATATTTTAAAGTCTTTGTATTAATTTTATATTCAAGTGTGGGTATTTTTGTGGTTCTTAAATATTGATTAAAAAACTCGTTTAGATCCTTTCCGAATTGTTCGCTAATAAAATTTTCAATTTGTTCTGTAGTTACGGTTTGATGATAAAACTCTCTATTTAAATTTCTCAGCATTTGCCGCCATTTTTCATCATCTTCTACCAGTTGGCGTAACGTGTGCAACATATTGGCACCTTTGTAGTACATGTCTCCAGAGCCTTCATTGTTCACATTATAATAACCTATAATAGGTCTATCATTTTTTATATTCTTACGGGTTCCAATCACATATGCTGCAGAAGCTTCTTTTCCAAAATGATAGTCTAAATATAAATTTTCAGAATATGCAGTAAAACTTTCATGTATCCACATATCCGCAATATCTTTATTAGTAATACTATTTGCAAACCATTCATGTCCTGCCTCATGAATGATTATAAAATCGAATTTCAAGCCCCAATCAGTACCTGATAAATCGCTGCCTAAATAGCCATTCATAAATTTGTTACCATAGGTTACAGAACTTTGATGCTCCATTCCCAAATAGGGTACTTCAACCAACTTAAAACTATCAACATAAAACGGGTATTGCCCAAACCAATACTCAAAAGCCTCCATCATTTTGGGGGCTTGCTTAAACTGTTCTTTGGCTTTTTCTAGGTTGTAACTCAACACGTAATAATCCATATCCAGCTTACCTGCCATACCATCATACACTGCAGAAAAATTCACGTAGTCTCCAATATTAATATTTACACCATAATTGTTTATTGGATTTTTTACGACCCAATGGTAGGTTTTGGTATCTCCAATGCGCTCTACAAGTCGTATCCGTCCATTCGAAACATTAGTTAGTTTCGCAGGAACGTTTACACTTATCTGCATACTATCTACTTCATCGTACATATGGTCTTTACAAGGCCACCAAACACTTGCGCCCAAGCCTTGACAAGATGAGGCTATAAAATCATTGCCGTTTTTGTCTTTTTTCCATGAAATACCGCCATCCCAAGGGGCTCTTATAGCTTCTCTTGGGTGTCCTTCATAATACACTTCAATACTATTTATATCTCCGATATTTTGAACTTCTCTTAAAGAAATAAAATGGGCGTTTCCATCATGTTTAATCGCTAGTTCTTTTCCGTTTTGAATGGCTTTTAGCAGTGTCATGGGCGGTTGCAAATCTATTTGCATCACAGAGTTTTCCTTTAACACTTTATATTGAATGGTATTTTTCCCTGAAATGAATTTTTTATCAGGGTCAACTTTGATGTCTAAATGATAATAAGTTAAATCCCACCATTCACGCTCAGGTGTAATACTTCCACGAAGTGTATCTTGTCTCGTAAAGGTGTTTTTTTCGATTAAAAGTTCTTGGGCATTACTTGATAACGCCAGGAGCATTAGAAAACCTGATACAAATAGTTTTGAAATATTCATTTTCAAAAAATTTATCGCATGACTTTATTAGGAAATACCACAGGACTCTCGAATCCGTTTTCGCCAACAGCTGCAATTCCGAAGAAATAATTATCAATAACAATACCATCCAAGGTGAATTCTGTTACATCACCTACATATCGACTGTTATCCCATGTCGGGGAGGTGGTATCGCGCCAATATATTTTATACCCATTTGCGCCTTCAATTTTATCCCATTTAAATTTAGCTGAGGGCTCCACAACACCGCCAATAGCAACTTCTTTAGGTGCAGGAGGTGCCCAAGCTAAACTGGCTAAATTAATGGCGTTAACTGCTGTTAACTTTTTGGCATACCCAAAATTAACATGTTCGATGACGTCACCATACTTTATTCCGTTTTCCTCTCTAATATCTTGATGTTGTTGTGTGTAATTTTCATGAGCTTCCATAATGCGAACACCTGCAAATCCTAAATCATTAAACGGACGATGGTGCCCACCGCGACCAAAACGATCTAATCGATATACCATCATCGGATTCATTTCAGGCATATAAGTTTTAGTATTTTTATAGATGTAACGCGCTAACTGTCTTGAAATACCATCAACTTCGCCACCGTAAAAACGTCTCAAGGTTCTTTGGCGTTCCGTTTCATTAGCTGGAACAGGTTCTGAGAAAATTCTAAACGTGCGGTTATCAATAACACCATCCACACCTTTAATATTTCCAATCATATCATTATTTAAAACACCAATGATGCTCCAATCGTTGTCTTTAGCGTATTTTGCTAATCCAGCGCCACCAAATAAACCTTGTTCTTCACCTGATAAACCCACATAAACAATGCTACTTTCAAATTCGTATTTTGATAGTACTCTGGCTACTTCTATAGTTCCTGCCATACCAGAAGCGTTGTCGTTTGCTCCTGGTGCATCAATCGTAAAATTCATGGTGTTGTTGGCTCTAGAATCAATATCACCGCTCATAATTACATACCGATTTGGATATTTTGTACCTTTTTGAATAGCAACAACATTAACTACCCACGCATCATGAGGCACACGGTCATGACCTTCTTTGGTTACAAAATCTTTTTGGTAAAATACCTCAAGACAATCATCACACGTATTTGAAATTGATTCAAACTCTTTCTTAATCCACCGTCTTGCTGCTCCAATGCCTCGCGTTTCTGAAATAGTGTCACTAAAGGTATTTCTAGTGCCAAAATTCACTAAGGTCTGTATATCATTCTGAATCCGTTCTGCTGAAACGGCATCAATAATATTGTAAATATCGTTTGGATTTTGACTATTTGTGAAATTGAAACTTAATAGGAGGGTTAAACATAGAAGTTTTTTCATAACATGAATTTTCAACTAAATTAATAAAAAAACGCCTCAAAATTGAATTTGAGACGTCTTTTACATTTGAATTAGTCACACGAAATTGTTAGAGTTTTACACTCAAAAACAATATTTATTTTCATTAATTACTTTTTCGGCAATTATATGTCTTAGTTCTATAATATTAGGCATGTTTACATATTTAATATAGCGTTTTAGTCCCATTAGCATCATGCGTTGTTCGTCGCCCGATGAGAACGAAATAATAGAATGTTTCCCAGCAGTTTCAATCACATCAATAGCATGAAATAAATTTAGTTTTGCCATAGCTATTTGCTCTTTTACATTCTCTTCACCTTCTTTCTTTGCCATTTTTTCAGCACGGAGTATAGCAGATTCGGCTAAATAAACTTGAATTAAAATATCAGAAGCAGCTAACATTAATTGCTGTTGTTTTTCAATAGCTTCACCATATTTTTGAAGTGCAGCACCAGCTACCATTAAAAATAATTTCTTAAGATTTTTGATGATATTTTTTTCTTCTGAAAATAACGCTGAATAATCAGGAACATCGAATGAAGGAATACCCATCAATTCTTCTTTTACTGCCATTGCGGGCTCTAAAACATTCACATGTCCTTTCATGGCCTTTTTTATCAGCATACCAATACTCAACATTCTGTTAATTTCATTGGTGCCTTCATAAATTCTAGCAATACGGGCATCTCTCCAAGCAGATTCAATAGGTGTTTCTTCTGAAAATCCCATACCTCCAAAAATTTGGATGCCTTCATCTGTACAATTTTGCACAAATTCTGAAACTGCAACTTTTAAAATAGAACATTCAATTGCATACTCTTCAACCCCTTTTAATTCGGCCTCTTGGTGCGTATCTTTACCGTTATTTTTTCTAAGTTCAATGCGATCTTCAATGTTTTTTGCAGCACGGTAAGTGGCTGCTTCACCTACCCAACAATTGGTTGCCATTTCAGCAATTTTTTGACGGATAGCACCAAAACTTGAAATTGGAGTTTTAAACTGAATACGCTCGTTGGCATATTTTACCGATTCGGTTATAGTGCGTCTTTGTGCATCTAAACAAGCGGCAGCAAGTTTTATCCTTCCTACGTTTAGAGCATTCATAGCTATTTTAAAACCATTACCTCTTGTGGATAACATGTTTTCAACAGGAACAACAGTTTCGTTAAAGAACACTTGGCGAGTAGAGGACGCACGAATTCCTAATTTATGCTCTTCTTCACCCATGGTGATGCCATTTGGGTTTTCAGGGTCGTATTCTACGATAAATCCTGTGATGTTTTTATCATCTTCTATACGTGCAAAAACTATCATCACACTACAAAATCCGGCATTCGAAATCCACATTTTCTGTCCTGTGATTTTATAGGTTTTGCCATCGTCTGAAAGTACAGCTTTTGTTCTTCCTGAATTCGCATCACTACCAGCTGTTGGTTCTGTTAAACAATAGGAGCCAAACCATTCGCCAGAAGCTAATTTTGGTACATATTTTTGCTTTTGTGCTTCATTACCGTATAATGTAATTGGCATAGTACCAATACCTGTATGGGCTCCAAAAGCAGTGCTAAACGATCCTGTGGCACCAGAGATGTAATCACAAACCAAACAAGTGTCAACAAAGCCCATGCCCATGCCGCCATATTCTTCTGGAACAGCCACACTTAAGAACCCAAGTTCTCCAGCTTGACGCATACATGATTCTGTTAAAGCATAATCTTTTTTCTCAAATTGTGCTTTTTTTGCCCAAATTTCACGGTCTACAAATTCGGTAACAGCTTCTTTCATCATTAACTGATCCTCATTGAAATCCTCTGGGGTAAAAATATCATTGCAACCTGTTTCTTTAACAAGAAACTGACCACCTCTTAAAATATCTTTTTCTGTTGCTTCCATTTATTTTTCTTTTAATATCTTTTTTAGTTTAAAAACTCAAAAATACCACACGCACCTTGTCCTGTACCAACACACATAGTTACAGCGCCGTATTTACCGCTCATGTTGCGCTTTCGCATTTCATCAAATAACTGTACTGAAAGTTTAGCTCCTGTACATCCTAGTGGATGTCCTAATGCAATGGCACCCCCATTTACATTCACAATATCTGGGTTGAGTCCTAATTCTCTGATAACGGCTAAAGATTGAGAAGCGAATGCTTCATTTAATTCAATTAATTCTAGATCTGTTTGTTTCAATCCTGCTTGACTTAATGCTTTTGGAATAGCTTTAACAGGACCAATACCCATAATTCTAGGCTCTACGCCGGCAGCAGCATAATTTACTAACCTTGCAATGGGTTCAAGGTTTAACTCTTTTACCATAGCTTCACTCATCACCATAACGAAGGCTGCGCCATCACTCATTTGCGATGAATTCCCTGCGGTAACGCTTCCACCTTGGGCAAAAACCGGACGCAATTTTGCTAATGCTTCTAAACTTGTACCTTTTCTAGGGCCTTCATCCTTGGTTACGGTATAGCTTTTCGTAGCTTTTTTACCGTTTTCATCTACATAAGTTTGTTCTACTTCAATAGGCACTATTTGATCTTGAAATCTATTTTCAGCTTGCGCTTTTAATGCTTTCATATGTGAATTATAGGCAAACTCGTCCTGGTCTTCTCGAGAGACTTTAAACTCATTAGCGACAGCTTCAGCAGTATTTCCCATGCCCCAATAGTATTCCTCATGTCCTTGCTTTACAATATCGTAATTCAACTCGGTTTTAAAACCTGTCATAGGAACGGCACTCATGCTTTCTGCACCACCAGCGATAATACAATCTGCCATACCGGCTTGAATTTTAGCAGCGGCAATAGCAATAGTTTCTACGCCAGAGGAGCAAAAACGATTTACGGTAACTCCAGGCACATCTACGATGTCTAATCCCATTAAAGAAATTAAACGCGCCATATTTAAACCTTGTGAACCTTCTGGCATGGCATTACCTACAATAACATCATCAATACGTTTTTTATCAAGTTGAGGTAAGGCTGCCATCATATGCTGAATGGTTTCAGCGGCTAACTCATCGGTTCGTTTAAATCTGAAAACACCTTTTGGAGCTTTTCCAACCGCCGTCCTATATGCTTTAACTATATATGCTTGTTTCATAATGTGCCCCCTCTAACTCCCCCAAAAAGGGGGAGAAACTTACTCGGGGTATTTTATAATTATTTATTCAAAATATTTTTCATTTAGTTTTTCACTTTTCTCCCCTATGGGGAGGCTAGGTGGGGCTTTGTTTTAATTACGTAACGGTTTACCTGTTTTTAGCATATGCTGAATACGTTCTAATGTTTTGCGTTCAGTACATAAACTTAAAAAGGCCTCACGTTCTAAATCCAGTAAATATTGTTCGGTTACCAATGTTGGTTCAGATAAATCGCCTCCAGCCATTACATAGGCAAGTTTATTAGCTATTTTATGGTCATGCTCACTTATGTAGTTACTAGCTTCCATAGCATCTGTTCCAACTAAGAACATGCCAAGTGCTTGTTTGCCTAATACTTTTACGTCTTTACGTTTTACTGGTTGTGTATAACCTGCGTCTGCCAGTAATCTAGCATGTGCTTTGGCGGTAGCAATTTGTCTGTCTTTATTCACTACAACTATGTCTTTTCCTTTTTGAAGGATTCCTAAATCGTAAGCTTCATAAGCTGAAGTTGATACTTTAGCCATACCTATAGTTAAGAAATACTCTTGTAAAACATTCAATTCTACATCACCTTTTCTGAACGTGTCTGATGCTCGTAATGCCATTTCCTTAGAACCAGCACCACCTGGGATAACACCAACTCCAAATTCAACTAAACCAATATACGTTTCTGCTGCTGCAACTACCTTATCAGCATGCATTGATAATTCGCAAGCCCCACCCAACGACATGCCATGAGGTGCAGAAACCGTTGGAATCGCAGAATAACGCATACGCATCATGGTGTCTTGGAAATATTTTACTGCCGCATTTAATTCGTCATATTCTTGTTCTACAGCCATCATAAAAATCATTCCGATATTTGCACCTACTGAGAAATTAGCACCTTGGTTTCCAATAACTAAACCATCAAAATCTTTTTCAGCAATATCAACGGCTTTATTTAATCCAGCTAAAACATCACCGCCTATAGTATTCATTTTAGACTGAAATTCACAATTTAAAATACCATCTCCTAAATCTTCAATTACAACACCTGAGTTTTTGAAAACTTCATTAGATGTTCTGATGTTATCTAAAATGATAAAGGCATCTTGACCAGGTACTTTAGTTTGTGTTTTTGAAGGAATATCGTAATAATAGGTAGCACCATTTTGAACTGTGTAAAATGATTTGCTTCCTGAACTTATCATATCATTAACCCATTCGGCAGCTTCTAAACCCTCGGATTTAATCAATTCTAAACCTTTTTCAACACCAATGGCATCCCAAATTTGGAACGGACCATGTTCCCACCCAAATCCTGCTTTCATTGCATCATCTATCTTGTATAATTCATCTGAGATTTCAGGAATTCTATAGGTTACATAAGCAAACAACTGCGCAAAGGATTTTCTGTAGAAATCACCAGCTTTATCTTTTCCTGAGACTAAAATTTTGAATCTGTCTACAACTTTATCGACAGTTTTGGTAAGCTCTAAAGTGGCAAATTTTGCGCTTTTTTTATTACGGTATTCTAAAGTATTTAAATCTAAGGATAGAATTTCACTCTTACCGTTTTCACCTTTAACTTTTTTATAAAATCCTTGTCCTGTTTTGCTGCCTAACCATTTATTTTCAACCATGGTTGATATAAAATCAGGTAGCTTAAACAATTCTAAACGTTCATCATCTTTACAGTTATCGGCAATTCCATTGGCTACATGAACCAATGTATCCAGGCCTACAACATCAACAGTTCTGAAAGTGGCTGATTTCGGTCTCCCAATTACAGGGCCTGTTAATTTATCAACTTCCTCAATGGTCATATCCATGTCTTTTACAGTATGGAATAGACTCATGATACTGAAGATACCAATACGATTTCCAATAAAGGCTGGCGTATCTTTAGCAATTACTGAAGTTTTGCCTAAATACTGTTCACCGTAACCGTTTAGAAACTCTAAAACAGAAGCGTCAGTTTTTGGACCAGGAATAATTTCGAATAACTTTAAATATCTTGGAGGATTGAAAAAGTGCGTTCCACAGAAATGCTTTTGGAAATCTTCACTTCTGCCTTCACTCATAAATTGAATAGGAATACCAGAGGTGTTACTAGTAATTAACGTTCCAGGAGTTCTATGTTTTTCAAGATTTTCAAAAACTTGTTTTTTAATATCAAGACGCTCCACAACTACTTCAATAATCCAATCTACATCTTTTACCTTTGCAATATCATCTTCAAGATTTCCAGTGGTAATTCTACTGGCAAATTTTTGATGGTAAATAGGTGAGGGTTTCGATTTTAAAGATGTATTTAGTGCATCGTTCACCAATCGGTTTCTCACGGCTTTATCTTCTAGAGAAAGACCTTTCGCTTTTTCAATATCGGTTAATTCTCTCGGAACAATATCTAAAAGTAAAACTTCTACACCTATATTGGCAAAATGACAAGCAATACCGCTTCCCATAATGCCAGACCCAATAACAGCAACTTTTTTAATTATACGTTTGCTCATCTTTGCTTAAACTATGATTTACTTATTGTTATAAATTTTTTTGTTTGAAACCAACTCATTTATGGTTTCGGCGACTTCATAAAAATGGTTGATTTTTTCCTCATCTACATTTTTTTTGATAGCTTCATTAAAACCAAGCACCTTAGCTTTCGATAGTTCTCGTTTTTCTTTTCCAAATTCAGTTAAATGAATTAAAACGCCTCTACCATCGTCGGGGTTGGGGTGACGTTCAATTAAACCACGTTTTTCCATTGATTTTAAAATGCGAGATAGACTTGTGGCTTCCATACCCATTTTAGGGCCTAAAGCGGTGGAGGGTGTACCTTTTTCAGGATCTATACTTAACAAGGTAAAACCTGTAGCCATTGTACTTTCAAATTTTGCAGCCTCTTCGTTATACATTTTATTTACAGTTAGCCAGGTAGTTCTAAGTACATAATCTATTGTTTTATCTTTCATTTTTTACTTGGTTGGATTGCCAAATATAATAAAAATTTATTATGCATGCATAATAAAAAAACAAAAATAGTTTAAGGTTCGGACAAAAAAAATCACTCTACAATGAGAGTGATTTTATAAAACATGAATGATTTTTATTAGCCCAATTTGCCGTTAACCGCGCCAATTACAGCGCCAATTATAGCAGTCATTACAATCGAAATACCAACATCTAAAGCTGCAAGTTCAATTGTTGCCCCAGAGTGCATGGCTAAATTGAAAAAATTATAATAAATGCCTATTAACAAACCTATAATAGCGCCTGCTTTTGCTCCTGTTGCTGCCGTAGATATTTGCGCCCAACGTGTGTAAATGTAAGACACGAATAGTCCAAAGGTTAAGCAACCCAGAAATATAAAAAGCATTGTGGTGGAACTTTCTTCTGGTTGAGGAAAAGTGTTTATAAAAATAATTCCATAAAATAGCCACCCTAAAAGGAAGTCTACAATGCCTCCAACAATACCAGCGATTAAGAAGTTTTTTGTTTTCATTTTTTTAGTTTTTAATTGGTTATGTTGAATTAAATGTACTAAAAAAAACAATAACTTACTGATTATATATAAATTACGGAATTGTTTGGGGCAAAAATAAAGACTCTTTGTTAAATAAAATTAATTTATTTGGGACGATAAATGTTTTCAATTAAGTCTTCATACATTTTCTTTATAACGTCTCTTTTCATTTTCATTGTAGGTGTAAGATGTCCGTCATCAATTGACCAAATTTGTGGTGTAATTTCGAATTTTTTTATTTGTTCCCATTTCCCAAATTTCGTATTACACTTATCTACCTCTTTTTGAATTCTTTTTTTAACTATTTCAGAACTCGCCATGGCATCCATTGAATTTTCAATACCATGATTTTTACGTTCTATCCATTCATGTAAGAAATCAAAATTTGGTTGAATTAAGGCAGCTGGCATTTTTTCTCCCTCACCAATTACCATGACTTGTTCAATAAAACGAGACTGTTTTAATTGATTCTCCAATAGCGTTGGAATAATATATTTACCACCAGATGTTTTAAACATTTCTTTTTTACGCCCAGTAATTTTTAAGAATCCATCAGCATCAATTTCGCCTTTGTCTCCAGTATGAAAGTAATCTCCTGTCATAACACTTGCTGTTTTTTCAGGATCTTTATAGTAGCCCATCATTACGTTTGGGCCTTTAATGAGTATTTCACCATCTTCGGCAATTTTAACTTCAACATTGGCAATAGGAATTCCTACGGTTCCCACTTTGTACATTTTATCAGCGTATTTGCCAACAGATACAACAGGAGATGTTTCTGTTAAACCATAGCCTTCCATAACCTGCATTTTTGCGGCTCCAAATATTCTGGCTAATCGTGGTTGTAGTGCAGCACTACCGGAAACCATAGTGCCTAAATTGCCACCAAGTGCAGCACGCCATTTACTAAAGATGAGTTTATTGGCTATTTTTAGTTTAAATTCGTACCACGCTCCATTTTCACCATAGGGCTTCCATTGCTCTCCCAAACTTACTGCCCAGAAGAATAGTGCTTTTTTTACACCAGATAAGTCTTCGGCTTTATCCATAATTTTATCATATACCTTTTCTAAGAGTCTTGGAACAACGCTCATCATATCAGGTTTAATCTCTTTAGCGTTGTCGCCAATTTTATCTAAACCTTCGGCGTAATAAATAGAAGTGCCTGCGTGTTGATATACATAAATAAGCACACGTTCAAAAATATGACATATCGGTAAAAAGCTTAAAATTCTGGTCTCTCCTTCTTTCAAAGGTACTCTCGGGGCACTATCTAAAACGTTGCTGGTAATATTCCAATGAGAGAGCATTACACCCTTTGGTTTCCCTGTTGTTCCAGATGTGTAAATTATGGTAGCTAAATCATTAGGTTTTACGGCTTCTTTTCTAGCTTCAACTTCATTTTGAGTAGACGTATCTTTTCCTAACTCGAACAATTCGGAATAGTGCCTACAACCTTCAATATGATCAAAAGAATATACTTCTTTTATATTGGTGTTTTTTTTGACCTTGTTTACTTTTTCAAGCACCTCTTCATCAGAAACAAAGCAATAAATAGATTCACTATGATTGATTACATATTCATAATCTTCAGCACAAATTGTTGGATATATTGGAATGTTTTGAGCGCCTACTTGTAGTACACCAATATCAACAATATTCCATTCTGTTCTGTTAGTGGTGGAGATAACAGCAATCTTATCGTTTTTTTTAACGCCAAGTTTTAATAAAGCTCTACTTAGTGCATTGGCTTTATCTAGATATTCTTGGGTAGAGGTTTTTACCCATGTACCATCGTATTTTGTTACTAAAGCAGCATTATTGGGTTTATGCTTTAATTGGTAATACGGAAAATCAAAAAGTCTAGTAATCTCTTTCATAGTTGGTATAGAATATATTGATGCAAATTATGAAAATAAATATGACTAACAAATACTCTGAATTTTTTAAACATTCTAAAGCGCAATTGGTTTCTATTTTTAAGTAAATGCGTAAACAATTTAGGAAAACGATGTGTTTTCTATTCTATAATTGGCATTTTTTTAACGATAATATTTAGCATATTAATAATCACACTGGGTTTTTTTTGTCAAATTCTAGATATTTTTTATTGTTTTAATTGAAGTTGAGAAAAATATTCATTCTTAATATATAGCTGACATTTGTCATAATTTTCCATGAATCCTACTTCTAAATTTGTCTTGTCAAATAATGACATACATTTTACAAAATATAAATTATACATAGAGATGGAAGTAAAAGAGTTTAAGCCAGGAGTTTGGATTGATGAGATTAACGTTAGAGATTTCGTAATTAAAAATGTTACACCTTATCATGGTACAGATGAATTCTTAGTTGGACCTAGCGAAAGAACTGAACGCTTGTGGAATATTTGTAAAGCAGCCACTAAGGAAGAGCGCCAAAATAATGGTGTTCGTGCCTTAGATACTGAGACTATTTCAACGGTTAGTGCCTTTAATGCAGGTTATATAGATAAGGAAAACGAAGTAATAGTTGGGTTACAAACCGACGAGCTATTAAAGCGCACAATGAAACCGTTTGGTGGTTTTAAAGTGGTGCAAAAAGCCTTAGCTGAACAAGGTGTAAAACCTAATGATAACTTAACAGAGTTATTTTCTAAATATGTAAAAACACACAACGATGGTGTATTTTCAGCATATAATGCAGAGATTAAAAAGTTCCGTTCTTTAGGATTTTTAACAGGGTTACCAGACAATTATGCTAGAGGAAGAGTTATTGGAGATTATCGTCGTTTAGCGCTCTACGGTATTGACGCTTTAATTGAAGCTAAGAAAAAAGATTTGGCAAATATCACTGGGCCAATGACAGATGCTGTAATTCGCCTTCGTGAAGAAGTTTCGGATCAAATCAAGGCCTTAAAGGAAATGATTGTTTTAGGCGCTAAATACGATTTAGATCTAACACGTCCTGCACAAAATGCAAGAGAAGCGGTACAATGGACCTATATGGGATACTTAGCAGCGGTAAAAGAGCAAGACGGTGCTGCAATGTCGCTTGGGAATGTATCTACTTTCTTAGATATATATATTGAAAATGATTTGCAAGAAGGTTTAATAACCGAAGAAGAAGCACAAGAATATATCGACCAGTTTGTTATGAAACTTAGAATGGTGCGCCATTTAAGAATGAGTGCATACGACGAGATTTTTGCTGGAGACCCTACTTGGGTAACAGAAGCTATTGGTGGTATGTTTGAAGATGGTAGAACTAAAGTTACTAAAACGTCATTTCGATTCTTAAATACACTTTACAACTTAGGTGCATCACCTGAGCCAAATATGACGATTCTTTGGTCTAAGGATTTACCACAAAATTTTAAGGACTTTTGTGCTAAAGTAGCGATTGATACCTCTTCGATTCAGTTTGAAAACGATGAATTAATGCGTCTAAATAGAGGTTCTGACGATTATGGTATTGCATGTTGTGTGTCTTACCAAGCATTAGGTAAATCTATCCAATTCTTTGGTGCACGTACTAATTTGGCTAAAACATTATTATTAGCAATAAACGGTGGTCGTTGTGAAATGACAGGAACGCAAATGGTGGATGGTATTGAGCCATGCGATTGTGAGTATTTGGATTTTGATAAAGTAATGGCCAACTTCAAAATAGCAATGAAGGAAGTAGCTAGGGTTTATAATGACTCTATGAACATTATTCACTATATGCACGATAAATACTATTATGAAAAAGCCCAAATGGCCTTAATTGGCACAAATCCGAGTATTAATATTGCTTATGGTATTGCGGGCTTATCAATAGTAGCAGATTCACTTTCAGCTATTAAATATGCCAAAGTAAAACCAATTAGAAATGAAGAAGGTTTAACGGTAGATTTTAAAATTGAAGGAGACTTCCCTTGCTACGGAAATGACGATGATAGAGTAGATGCATTAGCTGCAAATGCAGTTGCTGACTTTAATGATGAATTGAAAAAATTACCAGTATATAAAAATGCAGAACCAACAATGTCTGTATTAACCATTACATCCAATGTGGTTTATGGTAAGAAAACAGGTGCTACTCCCGATGGAAGATCGCAAGGTGTACCATTTGCACCTGGTGCCAACCCAATGCACGGTAGAGACACCCATGGCGCAATAGCTTCATTAAACTCCGTAGCCAAAATAGATTACAAAGATTCTCAAGATGGTGTTTCAAATACCTTCTCAATCGTTCCAAAATCATTAGGAGCAAGTAAAGAAGAGCGAATAGAAAACCTTGCTTGTATCTTAGATGGCTATTTTTCTAAAAATGCACAACACGTTAACGTAAATGTTTTAGATAAAGAAACCTTACTAGATGCCATGGAGCATCCAGAAGAGTATCCACAGTTAACCATTAGAGTTTCTGGTTACGCGGTAAACTTCGTAAGATTAACCAAAGAACAACAAATGGAAGTGATAACGAGATCATTCCACGAATCAATTTAAAACCAAACTCTATTTTGTATTTTGTAAGCATCTGAAAAATGAAGTATAACAGCTTCTTTTTCAGATGCTAATATTAAAACGACTAATTATCGAACATAAAGAAAACATATTAAGAGTACATTCTATTGAATCTTTCGGGACTCATGATGGGCCAGGGGTGAGAATGGTGATATTTCTACAAGGATGTAAGCTAAAATGTTTGTACTGTCATAATCCAGATACAATAGATACGCATGGTGGTAAAGCATACCAAATAGAGGACTTGGTACAAATGGCAATAAAAGAAAAGCCTTATTTCGGAAAAAAGGGAGGTGTTACCGTTTCAGGTGGTGAGCCTTTATTGCAAGCTAAAGCTTTAGTGCCTTTTTTTAAAAGACTAAAAGAAGAAGGTATTCATACCAACATAGATACTAATGGTAGATTACTAAACCACTTTATTGAGGAGTTATTGGATGAATATGCAGACTTGGTGATGTTGGATATAAAGCATATGAATGAGGAAGGCTATGAGTATATCACAGGTCAAAAAAATAAGGAAACCACATTTAGTTTTGCAAAATACAGAGAAGCCTCAGGAAAAAAAATGTGGTTGCGTTATGTGTTAATTCCAGGGATTACAAACCAACCTGAATTATTGCATCAGATGGGAGGTTATTTTAAGGATTATAAAACAATTGAAAAAATAGAGATTCAGCCCTATCACAAATTAGGTGTACACAAATGGGATGCCTTAGGTTGGGAGTATCAGTTAAAAGATGCTAGAGAGAACACCATAGAAGAGATTGATTCTGCTGTAGAAATTTTACAACAATATTTTAAAGAAGTTAGAGTAAATTAATGAGTGCTATTATAGAAGCAACTCGAATACTAATATTATGCAAACACAAAAACTAAAAAACCGTTGGTTAATAGCAGCTTCGGCGGTAGGAATACATATTTCAATAGGATCGGTATACGCGTATTCTGTAATGACCAATCCAGTAAAAGATATTTTTGATGTTGATGGAAGTGTAATAAAATGGGCATTTAAAATAGCCATTTTATTGCTAGGGCTATCAGCAGCATTTTTAGGAAGATGGGTAGAACGCGTTGGCCCAAAAATTAGTGGTACTGCTGCTGGTATTTTTTACGGTGTTGGTATTCTAGGTTCTGGACTTGCCGTTCAGTTGGAATCATTGTGGTTATTTTATTTATGCTATGGTGTTATTGGCGGTATAGGTTTAGGCTTAGGGTATATTACTCCCGTAAGTACTTTAGTAAAATGGTTTCCAGATAGGCGAGGTTTAGCAACAGGTATGGCAATAATGGGCTTTGGTTTTGCCGCCCTAATTTTTGGCCCTGTAATGCAATCATTGTTTGATGCAGTAGGTGTGTCCAATGCATTCTATGTATTAGGACTAATATATATGGTACTTATCTTATCTTCTGCTAGATATATTGAAAGACCACCAGAAGGCTATTTACCTGATGGGTTTAAACCTGGAGAAGGAAAAACAATTAAGAAAGACATGGCAAACATAACGGCCAATGAAGCTTTAAAAACCCCACGATTTTATTATATCTGGATCATGATGTTTATTAATATTGCATGTGGTATTGCCATTATTTCTGCGGCAAGCCCGATGATGCAAGAAAAACTAAGCTACACACCCATGGAGGCTGCTGCAATAGTTGGTTTAATAGGTGTATTTAATGGGCTTGGAAGAATTATGTGGAGCACTTTATCCGATTATTTAGGACGTGCAAACACCTATATTGTTTTCTTCGGATTTCAAATTTTGGCCTTCTTCTTCCTTCCAAAAATAGGTGTAGAAATTATGTTTTTAGTAGTACTCTTTACAGTAATCACCATGTACGGTGGGGGTTTTGCAACATTGCCGGCATTTTTAGGAGATTTATTTGGCACCAAACAGTTGGGGGCTATTCATGGTATGGTGCTTACTGCTTGGGCATTGGCAGGGGTTGTAGGGCCTACTGTTTATGATATGGTTAAAAATGCAACAGGTTCCTTAGATACTACATTAAAAGTATTTGCTGGGTTGTTTGTTATTGCCTTAATCGTATCATTATTAATGAAACGCGTGGTTATGAATGCCTACCGAAAAGAGGAAAAAAAAACTAACAATAAACTTAAGTTGGCCGCATAACGAACTTTGAAGTTTTAGTTGAAACGAAAAGCGTCTTCAGTAAAATGAAGGCGCTTTTTTATTTAAATATGAATGCTCAAAAAACACAGTTTTGTGGTGAAAATGCATTTTCAATAAATAATCCATAAAAAAAGCTTCATTAAATGCTAATTCTTTAAAAGTCATGATATTTATATGATTTTTGTCATAATTATTCACCTGTTTAAATTCTACTTTTACTTAAGTTTTTATTAAGGAATTAAACAACAAATATTATGGAAATACTTGAAAATGTAAAGGCGCGAGTTTTCAAATTTGGAAATAAGACCGCCGATGGAGACAGCTCTATGAAAAACCTCTTGGGAGGTAAAGGAGCGAATTTAGCAGAAATGAGTTCAATAGGAATACCTGTGCCTCCAGGGTTTACGATTACAACTGAAGTTTGCACGGAATATAATGCACTAGGGAAAGAGGCAGTAGTAGAGCTAATAAAAAAAGAGGTAGAAGATTCCATAGCAAGTATAGAAAAGCAAATGGGGACCGTTTTTGGAGATAAAGACAATCCTTTATTAGTTTCCGTGCGTTCTGGGGCGAGGGTGTCCATGCCTGGAATGATGGATACTGTATTGAATTTAGGGATGAATGACGAGGTGGTTTTAGGGCTAGCTAAAAAAACTAATAATGAGCAATTTGCTTGGGATTCTTACCGCCGTTTCATTCAAATGTACGGAGGTGTAGTTTTAGGTATGAAGCCAGCTTCAAAAGAAGATATAGATCCTTTTGAGGAAATTATGGAACACCTGAAGGAAAAACGTGGTATTACTTTAGATACAGAGTTTACCGTTCAAGATTTACAGGATTTAGTTTATGATTTTAAAGACGCTGTTAAAAAGAGAACAGGTCATAATTTCCCAACAAATCCATGGGACCAACTTTGGGGAGCCGTTATAGCAGTATTTAATAGTTGGAACGGAGACCGCGCTGTGTACTACAGAAACATGAACGGTTACCCTGCAGATTGGGGTACTGCTGTAAATGTACAAGCTATGGTTTACGGTAACATGGGTGAAAACTCTGGTACTGGTGTATGCTTTACAAGAGATGCTGGAACAGGTGAAAATGTTTTTAATGGTGAGTATTTAATTAATGCACAAGGTGAAGATGTAGTGGCTGGTGTAAGAACACCACAACAAATTACCAAATTAGGTTCTGAAAGATGGGCAGAATTGGCAAAAATTGAAGAAGAAGATAGAGCGGAAAACTATCCGTCTTTAGAAGAGTTAATGCCTTCAATATTTCAAGAATTAAATACATATCAGGACATTTTAGAAAAGCATTATCGAGATATGCAAGATATGGAGTTTACCATTCAAGATGGAAAACTTTGGATTTTGCAAACAAGAAACGGTAAGCGTACAGGTGCTGCAATGGTGAAAATTGCTATGGACCTACTAAAAGAAGGGATGATTAATGAAAAAGAAGCGTTATTGCTTATTGAGCCAAATAAATTGGATGAGTTGTTACACCCTGTTTTCGATCCTGTTGCTTTAAAAAGAGCTCATGTGATAGCGCAAGGTTTACCGGCATCACCAGGTGCAGCTACTGGAAAAATAGTATTTTTTGCAGACGAAGCCAGTAAATATAAGAGCAGCATATTGGTAAGAATAGAAACCTCTCCAGAAGATTTAGAGGGGATGAATATTGCTAAGGGTATTTTAACCGCCCGTGGTGGTATGACGTCTCACGCGGCAGTTGTTGCGCGTGGTATGGGCAAATGTTGTATTTCTGGTGCTGGTGCATTAAAAATAAACTATAAGAAAAGAACACTTACTGTTGGAGACCACGAATACCATGAAGGTGATTGGATTTCATTAAACGGTTCTACTGGAAATATTATAGAAGGTAAAGTAGCCACAAAAGAGCCCGAATTGAGTGGTGAATTTGCTGAGGTTATGGCTCTTACGGATAAGTATAGCCAAATAAAAGTGAGAACGAATGCCGATAGCCCTAAAGATGCAAAAATTGCCCGCAGTTTTGGTGCGCAAGGTATTGGTTTAACAAGAACAGAACACATGTTTTTTGAGTTAGATAGAATAAAGGCAATGCGCGAAATGATTCTTGCTGACACCGTTAAAGGTAGAAAACAAGCACTTGAAGAGTTATTGCCAATGCAACGAGAGGATTTCGAAGGTATTTTTGAAGCTATGGAAGGACACTCTGTTACCATTCGATTACTAGACCCGCCATTGCATGAGTTCGTACCACATCAATTAGCGACTCAAAAAGAGTTGGCTGAAGATATGCACATCTCTCTACAAGCCGTTAAAAATAAAGTAGCTGAGTTGGAAGAGTTCAATCCAATGTTAGGTCATAGAGGTTGTAGATTAGGAAATACTTATCCTGAAATTACAGAGATGCAAACTCGAGCTATTATTGAGGCTGCGCTTAACTTAAAGGAAAAGGGTATCAATTGTAAACCAGAAATTATGGTGCCATTGGTAGGAACTGTCGCAGAGTTTGAAGCTCAAGCTCAAGTTATTCGATCTACTGCAGATGTTATTTTTGAAGAACGAAATGATAGTGTTGAATATTTAGTAGGAACCATGATAGAAGTGCCAAGAGCAGCCTTAATGGCAGATTTAATTGCTGAGAAAGCAGATTTCTTCTCTTTTGGAACAAACGATTTAACACAAATGACTTTTGGCTACTCCAGAGATGATGCTGGTAAATTCTTACCATTATATATAGAAAAAGGTATTTTAAAAGTTGACCCGTTCGAGGTGATTGACCAAGAAGGAGTGGGACAGCTAGTAAAACTAGGAACAGAACGCGGCAGAAGCACTAAGCCAAACTTGAAAGTTGGTGTTTGTGGTGAGCACGGTGGCGAACCAAGTTCAGTAGAGTTTTTCTACAATACAGGAATGGATTATGTAAGTTGTTCGCCTTATCGTGTGCCTATTGCAAGACTAGTTTCTGCTCAAGCTGCGATAAAAGCAACGCCGTAATATTGTCGTTTATGATTATTTTTTAGTCTAAAAAAATACCCCGGAATGAATTATTTCACTCCGGGGTATTTTATTAATTTGCCTTAGGAGCCTATTTTATCATATCATAGCTACGCTTAATGAAGTTTGTTAATTCTTCACCTTTTAGCAAGCCTTGAGACAAACGTGCCAAGTCTAAACTTTGGTTAATTAAACGTTCTTGTTTCTTTTTAGTTTTAGTGTTTAAAATTTCACCGACTAAATCAGAGTTTGTATTAACCACAAGATTGTACATTTCTGGCATATTCCCCATACCAAACATACCGCCTCCGCCAGTTTGCTGCATCTCTTTCATACGGCGCATAAACTCAGGTTGGGTGATGATAAACGGATTAGCATTACTATCCATAGCTTCTAGCTGTACCATGAATTTTTCAGAAGGAATTACCTCTTTCAATAATTCATCTAAAGCTTTCTTTTGGTCTTCATCTAGCTTAGAAATCTTAGTGTCATCTTTCTTGATAAGATTATCAATATGGTCGCCATCGACGCGGGCAAAAGAAATCTTTTCTTTTGTTGTTTCTAGCTTTTGAATTAAATGCGACACAATTGGAGAATCTAACAGCAACACTTCGTAATCTTTTGCTTTTGCAGCTTCAATATAGCTATGTTGTGCATCTTTGTCGGATGCGTAGAGAATTACTAGTTTATCATCCTTATCGGTTTGGTTCGCTTTAATTTTATCATACAATTCTTGATAGGTATAATACTTGCCATCAACTGTTGGATATAATGCGAATGCTTCAGCTTTCTCAAAGAATTTTTCTTCAGACAGCATACCGTATTCGATTACAATCTTAATGTCATTCCATTTTGCTTCAAAATCTTCACGATTATTGTTGAATAACGATTTTAATTTATCAGCCACTTTTCTGGTGATATAGGAGGAAATCTTTTTTACAGCACCATCAGCCTGTAAGTATGAACGCGAAACGTTTAATGGAATATCAGGAGAATCAATAACACCACGAAGCATGGTTAAAAATTCAGGAACAATGCCTTCAACGTTATCTGTTACAAAAACCTGATTTTGATATAGTTGTATTTTATCCTTCTGAATCTGCATGTCGTTCGTCATCTTAGGGAAGTATAAAATACCAGTTAGATTGAATGGGTAATCTACGTTTAAATGAATATTGAACAACGGCTCCTCAAACTGCATCGGGTACAATTCTCTATAGAAGTTGCTATAATCTTCATCCTTTAAATCTGCTGGCTGTTTTGTCCATGCTGGGTTAGGATTGTTGATGATGTCATCAACAGTAATCTTCCTATGTGGTTCGGTAGTTTCTTTACCGTCCTTATCCTTAGTGGTTTTAGGCTCGTGCTCTGGATCGTTTATTTCCTTAGTGCCGAATTTAATCGGAATAGGCATAAACTTATTATATTTAGTTAGTAGTTCACGAATACGTGACTCCTCTAAAAATTCTTCTTCACCTTCAGATATGTGCAAGATAATTTCAGTGCCTCTTTCTGTTTTATCTGCTGTTTCTAAAGTAAATTCAGGCGAACCATCACAGGTCCAATGCGCAGCAGGTTCATCTTTATAGGATTTCGTAATAATTTCAACTTTATCAGCCACCATAAACGCCGAGTAAAAACCAAGACCAAAATGTCCAATAATACCAGCATCCTTGGCAGAGTCTTTATACTTGTCTAAAAACTCCTCAGCTCCTGAAAACGCAACTTGGTTAATGTATTTTTCAACCTCTTCCGCTGTCATACCCAAACCTTGGTCGCTTATATGAAGTTTTTTACCATCCTTATCAATTTTAACCTCGATCTGTGGTTTGCCATATTCAACTTTTGCTTCACCAACATTTGTTAGATGCTTAAGTTTAAGTGTTGCATCTGTGGCATTACTAATCAGCTCACGTAAAAATATTTCGTGGTCGCTGTATAAGAATTTTTTAATTAACGGAAAGATATTCTCTACCGATACATTAATATTTCCTTTTGTCATGATATATCTATTTAATTCATTGTTTATTTCACTCCAGCATAAGGCAAAAAAAATACCAAGACATAAAATATGACAAACTGACTGCTTTTTGAAAAACAATAATTTCTAAAACATGATATTTAAGTTGGTATTCCAATTAGTTTTTAGAATTTAGAGTTTGAATGATTGGAATTTATGAATGTTATTTTGTATTTTGGTTTAAGATAAAAATAGAGATAGCATGTATAATTCTAAAATAATAGGCCTAGGTAAGTATTTGCCGGATAATGTAGTGACAAACGATGATTTGTCTAAAATGATGGATACCAATGACGCCTGGATTCAAGAACGTACAGGAATAAAAGAGCGAAGATGGATAAAGGAAGGAACTGAGGACACATCTGCGGTTATGGGAGCTAAAGCGGCTAAAATTGCTATTGAGCGTGCTGGATTAACAAAGGACGATATTGATTTTATAGTATTTGCCACCTTAAGTCCCGACTACTACTTTCCTGGTTGTGGTGTGCAAATTCAACATTTATTAGAAATGCCGACAATTGGTGCTTTAGATATTAGAAATCAATGTACAGGTTTTGTATATGCCGTTTCGGTGGCCGACCAATTTATAAAAACAGGCATGTATAAAAATATATTGGTTATTGGCTCTGAATACCATTCAGGTGGTTTAGAAAAATCTACAAGAGGACGAGGAGTGACTGTAATATTTGGAGATGGTGCAGGTGCAGCTGTTTTAACTAGAGAGGAAGACAATACTAAAGGGATTTTATCCTCTCATTTACATTCTGAAGGAAAATATGCTGAAGAACTTACTGTTTTAGGTCCTAGCATAAAGCATTGGGTACCTGAAATTTTGGAAGCAAACGACCCCAATGACACCTCTTACTACCCGTATATGAATGGTACGTTTGTGTTTAAACATGCTGTAGTGCGATTTAGTGAAGCTATTATGGAGGGATTAAAAACCAATAATTTACAAAAAGAAGATATTGATATGTTAATTCCACATCAAGCAAACTTAAGGATATCACAATTTATCCAGAAGAAGTTTGGGTTGCGAGACGACCAAGTGTTTAACAATATTCAGAAATATGGAAATACCACGGCAGCATCAGTAATTATTGCGTTAACAGAAGCATGGGAAGAAGGTAAAATTAACGATGGCGACACGATAGTTTTAGCAGCTTTTGGTAGTGGTTTTACTTGGGGAAGTGTTATCATGAAATGGTGATAAATTCTTGCTAAAAACGAAACAAAAAACAAAAACCCGAAACTATATACAATACTAGTTTCGGGTTTTTTAATGCTATTAATCAACTGATTTCAATTAACACTAATTTTGAAAAGAGAAGCTCTTATTACTCAGTTAGATGACAATAGCAATTCAAAAATATTTTGTTGGCTCATTCCCATCTAGTCCTTACTAAAACAAAACTCGAAATTTATTGTAATTCCGAGTTTGAAATGTGCATAAACACATTAACCGTTTAATAAAATGTTTTTAAAGCGACTAACTCAAATAATTACTAAATACGGTTTTTGGTTTTATATTAACGTTTTGTGGCAGGTTTTAGTATAACAATTTTCGAGTTTTAACATTTTTAACACATTTTACCAAAAAAGCAAACCCCCAAAGTATCAACTTTAGGGGTTCTATTTAATAATCTTAATATAACACTAACCATCAACTATTATCAGATTATTAAAATAATTTTATAGGAATCCACCACTTCCTTCTTTTATATTATCATCTCTTTGTTTTCTTCGTAGAGCTCTGTATTTGCTGCCGCCAAATCGGTAAGACAATGCAATATTCCAGGTATTACTTTCCCAATTGAACTGCCCTTGACTAGGAAAAGGTGTAACACCGTCAAACTCAAAATTCATAGCATTCAAAATATCACTATAATTAAAGCTAAATGTGGCACGTTGGTCTTCAAGAAATGAATAGCGCATACCTGTATTTACCATAAACATTGGTTTTCTGGTAAATTGTATACCTTTTTCTTCACCTCTATACATCGTAAATAATGAAAAGCTAAGTTTTTTTGTGGCCTTAAAATTATTGAACACTCTTAAATTCCAAACAACATTATTTACCTCAGTGGTTTGAGTAACTATATCATTTGCTGTTGCATTTTGTATGTCATCAGTATCTATAATTTCAGTAACACCGCTTTGTTCTTGAGAATATAAGTCGAAACTTCCATTTAAACTCCACCATTTCGTTGGGCGATAATTACTTGAAAGCTCTACGCCATAAGCAGTAGTATTATCAAAATTGTCAAACGTTAAAATAGCGTTACCTGCTGGAATGTTATTTCTATCTACACGAACAAAACGGTTGATGTTATCTTCAATTAATCTTCCGAAAACACCTGCGGTAACTGAGCCTTTTTTAAGTTTACGGGTATAGTTTAATTCTATAGAATTAGTAAATTGAAGCAATAATTGTGGATTACCAAAAGACGAAACCCTAGGCGTGCTCCACTCCCTTATGGGGTTGATTTGTTGTAGTCCCGGTCTATCAACCCTACGACTTGCGCTCATCTGATATGTATTCTTATCAGAAGCTTTATAGCTTACAAAAATAGAAGGGTAAACTTGAAAGTATTCATTATCAAAAGGTATTGCTTCCGTAGAGTTGTCATCAAAAAACTGAAGCGCATTGGCGTCTTCTATTACTTTTTCAAATCTAGCTCCTATTTGATAGTTCCATTTATCGTTTATCGTTTTTCCATAGGTAGCATATGCAGAAAATATATCCCTATTGTATTCAAAATCAGTACTTGGCGTTGGGATAATATTTCCTTCTCCATCAAAAGTCAGTCCGCTAGAGTTGTAGTCAATATCAGAATTATAGAATCGCGCTTCTACACCTGCTTCTAACTTAGATTTTTCACTTAAGGGTTTAACATAATCTATATTAATAAAAGTCTGGTCTCTCTTTGTATCTACCATATCTACATAATTTGGTGGAAAATTAAAGTTTCGAAAGTCGAAATTCGCTACTTCATCATTTTCAAAATTGTTATGGTCTATTTCAATATCTAAAGTTTCATCTTCTTCCTCATTGAAAATATGTTTGTAGGCAAGGTTATATTGGCTCGATATATTATTAGTTACATTACTGAACAGTTGCGCCTGATTTATAGGTCCAGGAAACGTAATAAAGGTGTTGCCAAAACCGTCTCCATTAAATGTGTTTTGATTGGTGAATACTGAAATAGTATTCTTGTCGTTCAAATAAAAATCTACCCCAAATTTGTATAAATGAGATTCATTATTATTACCAAATTTGAAGTCTTGAAGGGAGTCGTCATCAAGTCTGTTGATAAATCCGAAATTGTCGTACTTCCCAATATTATTACCGTAATTGCCATAAAAATTTAATTTCCCATTGCGATAATTCATGTCTATAGAACTATTGAATTTTGCAAAAATCTCTTTGGTTACACCTACGTTTAAATTTCCGTTGAACCCTATTTGCGTGTTTTTATGAAGTTTAATGTTGATGATGCCACTCATACCTTCAGGGTTGTACTTAGCTGAAGGATTTGTAATAAGTTCAATAGACTTAATGGAGGTAGAGGGAATTTGCCTTAAGAGTTGTGCTACAGGTACATTGCTTAATTTACCATCTACCATAACACGAACATTTTCGTTTCCTCTTAAACTGATATTTCCAGTTTGTTGATCTACATTTACTGATGGTAAATTGTTCATAATATCGCTAGCGGTAGGGCCAGCGGTAGTAAGATCTTTACCAACCGTAATCACTTTTCTATCAACTTTTTGTTGAATGGTAGAAACTTCAGCTACTACCATTACAGCATCTAGCTCTTCCGTTGCTTCCTCTAAATAGATATTACCAAGGTTTACATTATAGTTACCACGTTTTAGGCTTATATCTTTGTTGTAAGTTTTGTAGCCAATATATTGGATGCTCACGATGATATTGCTTTCTTCAATTCTTTCAATTTTAAATGTACCGTCGTCCAAGGTAATGCCGCCTGTTAAGATTTCGCCTTTGGGATTTTTAATGATTACGTTTACATATGGTAAGGGTTGCTTTAACTTTGCGTCTAATACTTTTCCTGATATGGTGCCTTTTTTGACATCGTTAGGTTCAGGAGAATATGCGTAAGTTGAAAGTGGAAAAAAAGTGAATAAAAGTAAGCTTAATGAAATAGCCTTTTTCATTTGGTTTGATTAATTTGATTGATGATTAACATTTACAGTTAACAAAAAGACGTCTCTTTTGTAATAAAGTTACTTCTTTTAACAAAAAATTAAATTTTTTAACATATGAATAAGAAAACTTTGGTGTTTGGGGCATCTTTAAAACCTAATAGATATTCTAATTATGCTATACAACGATTGGTAGACAATAATATAGAAACGGTAGCCTTTGGTTTGAAGGAAGGAAAGGTTTCTGGTATTAAGATTGATACTGAATTGAGGAACTATGAAAATATTTATTCGGTAACACTTTATTTAAACCCTAAACGGCAGACAGAATATTACGACTACATAGTATCTCTAAATCCAAAACGAGTAATTTTTAATCCAGGGACTGAGAATCCTGAGTTTTATGAAATTTTAAAAAAGAATAATATTGAATTTGAAGCAGCCTGTACTTTAGTGTTGCTTTCTACGAATCAGTATTAATCCAATAAACGTGATTAAGCCATTTAAAGGTAATATTTCCCAATGGAATTCATAGCTACCGATAATGTTTTCAGGTAATACGGTAATAGCAAAACTTATTACAATAGAAAGTAAAGCTACAAGCCACGCATACTTATCTTTAATTTGATGTTTTGTTAGAATTCCAAAAGCAAATAAACCCAGTAAAGGCCCGTATGTGAATGTTGCAAATTTAAATAGGTTACTTACCACGTTTCCTTCTAGGTAATTAAAGATAATTACAACAATAATAAGTAATAGCGATACGGCTACATGTACTTTTTTCCGTAGGGGTTTTTGCGCTTCTTTTGGCTTATCGTGAATGTTTAAAAAATCTACTGAAAAGGATGTAGTTAAAGAGGTTAATGCACTATCTGCACTAGAATAAGCTGCTGCAATTAATCCAATAATAAAGGTAACTGCCAATGCATTTCCAAGTCCTTGGTTCATAGCAATTTCGGGAAATAGCAAATCAGTTCTTGTTCTGCCATCTATTACAGGAATTTCTAAACCGAATTTTTCAGCATAAATAAATAATAAAGCGCCTAGAGAAAGAAAAATAAAATTAACCAGGACCAATAAACTAGCCATGGCAAACATATTCTTTTGCGATTCTCTATTATTTCTGCACGTTAAGTTCTTCTGCATCATATCTTGGTCTAGCCCTGTCATGGCGATGGCTATAAATATACCGCCGATAAAATATTTCCAAAAATAAGTGGTGCTGTTAACGTCATCAAAAAAGAAAATTTTACTTTTTTTAGCAAATACTTCAGAAGTTAAGGCTTCACTTAAAGACCAATCCAACCGGTCATTTATTAAAAAAATAGCCACTAAAACTGCAGTTAACATGGCTAAAGTTTGAATAGTATCTGTCCAAATAATAGTTTTTATGCCGCCTCGGTTTGTGTAAAGCCATATGAGTAAAATGGATATCACTACTGTTATCCAAAAAGGAACACCAATACGTTCAAATACAATATACTGCATTGCAAGAGCAACTAAAAAGAGTCTAAATGAAGCACCTGTAACTCGTGATAGTAGAAAGAAAAAAGCACCGGTTTTGTAGCTTACTGTTCCAAAACGTTGTTCTAAATATTCATAAATTGACGTTACATTAAGTTTGTAATACAGCGGTAAAAGAATGGTTAAAATAAAAATATATCCAACAAAAAAACCAAATACCCCCTGCATGTAGGCAAATTGCTGTCCTCCAATCATTCCGGGCACGGAAATAAAAGTAACCCCTGAAAGTGATGCACCAATCATTCCAAACGCAACTAAGTACCAAGGAGCAGATTTATTGGCTTTAAAAAAGGCCTCGTTAGAATCTTCTTTTCCAGTGAAATATGAAATCAAAATTAAAACAACAAAATAAATTGTTACAAGGATTAGAATTTGAGTGGCGCTCATAAAACTTATATTTTTCAGATTTTCAAAATACAACTATTCAATTTCAAAAACCAAATGGAATCAAGGCAATTTTAAATCTGCGTTTTAAAATTAGCGTAATTAAGGTGTAAATAGTATTTTCGCACCTATGGAGTTTTCTTCTAAATTATTGGAAAATGCAGTCAACGAAATGTCGCAATTACCAGGTATTGGTAAGCGTACTGCATTACGATTGGTACTGCACATGCTTAGGCAGCCTACAGCACAAACAACTGCGTTGTCTCAAGCTTTGCTTAACATGAGGACAAGTATTAAATTTTGTAAATCTTGCAATAATATTAGTGATGTAGAGTTATGTGAAATATGTGCTAACCCTAATCGTGATGACCGCGTAATTTGCGTTGTAGAGGATATTAGAGATGTTATGGCCATTGAAAACACAAGTTCTTTCAAAGGGCTGTATCATGTTCTAGGTGGAAAAATTTCACCAATAGATGGTATAGGGCCTCATGATTTAAATATTAATGCATTGATTGAAAAAGTGAAATCTGGTAAAGTAGAAGAAATTATTTTTGCATTAAGCCCTACTATGGAAGGCGATACTACCAATTTTTATATTTTTAAACAAATACAGCAATATAATGTTGCAACGTCAACCATTGCTAGAGGTATATCGGTTGGTGATGAACTGGAATATACCGATGAGGTAACACTTGGTAGAAGCATCCTTAACCGTGTGCCTTTTGAATCTTCTCTTAAACTATAACTATTTATTTGAAGCTTTCCGTAATAATACTAAACTACAACGTGCGCTACTTTCTAGAACTATGCCTAAAAAGTGTGCAAGCGGCTATTAAGGATATAGACGCAGAAATTATAGTAGTAGATAATAATTCTAAGGATGATAGCTGTACTATGGTAAGTACATTATTTCCTAGTGTTAAACTTATTGAGAACAAGGAGAATTTTGGGTTTTCAAAAGGGAATAATATTGGTGTTACTCACGCTAAAGGTGAATACTTGTGTATCTTGAACCCTGACACTGTCGTAGCTGAAGACACCTTTACGAGATTACTAAGGTTTTGTAGCGATAAGGAAGGTTTGGGAGCAGTGGGTTGCAAGCTTATAAATGGCGTAGGGGAATATTTACCTGAAAGTAAGCGAAATATACCTTATGTTAGTGCTGCATTTAAGAAGTTGTTTGGAGCCCCTTCCGATTATTATGCCAACCATTTAAATGAAGATGCAACGGGTGAAATTGATATTTTAGTTGGAGCATTTATGTTCTTGAAAAAAGATGTTTATGATGCCGTGGGTGGTTTTGATGAAGATTACTTTATGTATGGCGAGGATATCGATTTGTCTTATAAAATATTAAAAGCGGGATATAAAAATTACTATTTTGGAGATGTCACTGCTATACATTTTAAAGGTGAAAGTACATTAAGGGATAAAAACTATGCCAAACGTTTTTATGGTGCAATGCAAATTTTTTATCAAAAGCATTTTAAAACAAATCCATTATTTGATTTTGCAGTTTCGTTGGGTATTAGGCTTGTGTATTTGTTCAGAAAAGCTAGAGTTCAGAAGATAAAATATGTGTATCAATATGTATTAATTTCAAATGAAAAAATTGAGCATTTACAAAAAGCATTGCCAAAGATTTATATTTGTAGAGATGAGATGAGCAACTTTCAAAAGGAAACAGAAGTTATTTTGGATGCAAACTTCTTAAGTTACAAGGAGATTATAAAAATACTTGATAAGCATTCGCATCTTAAAAAGTGGACCTATAAAATATTACCACATGATTCTAGTTTTATTTTAGGAAGTGATACTACTACAAGCAGAGGCGAGGTTATTCAGTTTTAAGAGCTTTTGGTTGTAAATAGTTTAAAGGAATTGATGATTTTTAATTAATTTTGCAATCTAAATAAAAAATACTGACTTTAATTTAAGAAAATGGCAAAGTTTGAATTAACATTACCTAAAATGGGAGAAAGCGTCGCAGAAGCAACCATAACATCTTGGTTAAAGGATGTTGGTGATACTGTAGAGCTAGATGAGGCTGTTTTAGAAATTGCTACAGATAAGGTGGATAGCGAAGTGCCGTGTGAGGTTGAAGGTGTTTTGGTTGAGAAGTGTTTTGAGGTAGATGATGTGGTTCAAGTTGGTCAAGTATTAGCAATTATAGAAACCGATAGTGATGACGTACCTGCTACTGAAATTGTAGAAGAAACCACGAATGAAACTGCGGAGGAAGTTGTGAATCAACTTACTGAACGAGTGGAGAAAGCTCAGGCAGAAGTTAGCGCAACTGCGCCCACTATTTCCAGTAATGAGCGTTTTTATTCGCCATTGGTTAAAAATATTGCAAAACAAGAAGGTATTTCCCAACAGGAGTTGGACGCTATTGCCGGAACAGGAAAAGAAGGTAGGGTTACCAAAAACGACATTCTGTCTTATATTGAGAATAGAGGAAAAGCACCAGTAAAAGTGGAAAAAGGCACTAAGCCAGAAACCGCTAAACCGTCAGTCCAAGAAACTCCAAAACCACAGTCAAAACCTGTTGTGGTTAGTGGTGAAGATGAAATTATTGAAATGACGCGAATGGGGAAACTCATTTCCCAGCACATGATAGACTCTTTGCAAACCTCGGCCCATGTACAAAGCTTTATTGAAGCTGATGTCACAAAAATTTGGAACTGGAGAAATAAAGTTAAAAATGCTTTTGAAAACCGTGAAGGCGAAAAACTAACGTTCACACCTATTTTTATGGAGGCTGTTGCCAAGGCTTTACGTGATTATCCTATGTTGAATATTTCAGTTGATGGTGACAAAATTATTAAGAAGAAAAATATAAATTTAGGTATGGCTACTGCTTTGCCAGATGGAAATTTAATTGTACCTGTAATAAAAAATGCCGACCAGTTAAATTTGGTGGGCATGACCAAACAGGTGAACGATTTGGCGAATAGGGCTAGAGTAAACCAATTAAATCCAGATGATATTAAAGGTGGTACATATACCGTTACCAATGTTGGTTCTTTTGGTAGCATTATGGGTACACCAATAATCAATCAGCCACAGGTTGGAATTTTAGCTTTAGGTGCCATAAGAAAAGTACCTGCAGTGATTGAAACTTCCGAAGGAGATTTTATCGGTATCCGTTACCGTATGTTCCTATCGCATTCTTACGACCATCGTGTGGTAAACGGTGCTATGGGCGGTATGTTTGTTAAAGCTGTAAAAGACTACTTGGAGGCCTGGGATAGTAATAGGGAAGTTTAATTTATTGACAAATAATTAAACCCGACCAAAGCGGTTGGGTTTTTCATTTTTGCAAAATGAACAACGAAAAAATCAATTAAGATAAATGCAATTAAACCTTACAAAACCCATCTGTTTTTTCGATTTAGAAACTACAGGTATAAATATTACCCACGACCGAATTGTTGAAATTTCTATACTTAAGGTGTATCCTAACGGAACTGAGGAGCGCAAAACATGGTTAGTAAATCCAGAAATACCAATTCCTAAAGAGGTTACTGCAATTCATGGTATTGATGATGCTAAAGTTGCAGACGCACCTACTTTTAAAGAGCTATCCAAGGAAATTTACAATATGATTAAGGATTCTGATTTGGGGGGATTTAATTCGAACAGATTCGACATACCGCTTTTAGCTGAAGAAATGTTACGTGCAGAGGTTGATTTTGATATGAAAAATCGTCAAGCTATAGATGTGCAAACCATTTTTCATAAAATGGAACAACGTACGCTAAGTGCTGCATACAAGTTTTATTGTGATAAAAATTTGGATGATGCACATAGTGCTGAAGCCGATACTAATGCCACATATGAAGTATTAAAAGCGCAAATAGCAAAATATGAAGAGCTAGAAAACGACACCAAATTTTTGGCAGAGTTTAGTTCTCGAAAAAAGTTTGCCGATTTTGCAGGATTTATTACCTACAATAAAAATGGTGAGGAGTGTTTTTCTTTTGGAAAGCATAAAGGAAAACTAGTAACTGAGATCTTAGAAAAAGAACCTGGATATTTTGGTTGGTTATTAAATGCAGATTTCCCGTTGTACACCAAAAAGGTATTAACGGCGATTAAGTTACGTAGTTTTAACAATAAGTTTTAATTCCTAATTACGCCCAAACATTTATGTAGTTTGAATGGAATTATTTAGATTAAGTAAAACAGTACATTGAGGTGTTTAAACCTTTATTTACGATTATTTTTTCTTAAATACAGGAAGCAATTGTGTTTTTACTTGTCCAAATCCTATGCGTACATCGTCATTTTCACAATGGCCACGCATTACAACAGTGTCATAATCATTAATAAATTTTCTGTTAGTCCCGTCTTTAAGCTTTATAGGTTTAGTACCATTCCAAGTTAATTCTAACATAGAACCATAAGAATCTTCCGTTGGGCCAGAAATTGTACCACTGCCCATCATATCTCCAGAATTTACAGGGCAACCATTACTTGTATGATGTGCTAACTGTTGCGAGATATTCCAGTACATATATTTAAAATTAGATTTACAAACGGTGGTTTCTTTACCGCCCTTAGGAATAATGCCAGTTTCTAAATGGATATCAAAAGCATGTTTACCTTTAGTTTGTAAATAGGGTAACGGTTTTGGGTTTTGCTTTGGGCTTTCAACTCTAAAAGGTTCTAAAGCATCTAAAGTCACAATCCAAGGTGATATCGAAGAAGCAAAGCTTTTTCCAAGAAAAGGGCCTAAAGGCGCGTATTCCCATTTTTGAATATCGCGCGCAGACCAATCATTAAAAAGGACTAACCCAAAAATATATTCTTCAGCTTCCTTAACAGGAATAGATTCTCCTAAGTCATTAGCATCAGTAGTAATAAAAGCCATTTCCAATTCAAAGTCAACCATTTTGCTAGGGCCAAACACGGGTTTTTTACCACTTTCTGGCATGGTTTGACCTTGGGGTCTGTGCACAGGAATGTGCGTGGTTATAATAGATGAGCTTCTTCCGTGATATCCTACTGGCAAATGCAACCAATTTGGCATTAGGGCATTGTCTTTACCTCTAAACATGGTGCCAACATTAGTAGCGTGCTCTTTACTAGCATAAAAATCTGTATAATCTCCGACATAAACGGGCATTTTCATTTCAATTTCATCCAAACGAAATAAAATACGTTCCTTGTGGGGTGTGTTATTTTTTAAAGTAGTGTTTTCAGCATCAAAAATTTCAGCAACCCGATCTCTTACGGCACGCCATGTTTTACGGCCATCAGCAATAAAGTCGTTTAAGGTATCTTGTAGAAAAATATCGTCAGTTAATGGAATTCCGTCAAAATATCCTAATTGATGAAGTGCACCTAAATCGATTGCCGTATCACCAATACGTGTTCCAATAGTGATGATATCATCTTTAGTTAAAAATACGCCAAATGGTATATTTTGAATAGGGAAATCTGAATTTTTATTTACGTACAACCATGAACTTCGGTTGGGATTATTTGCTGACAAAGGCATAGTTTTCTTTTTTTATTCGCTTATCAAACCTACATAATTTTTTTATTTAAAAAGAAAAAAATCAAGAAAATCTAAATTCGCTTGTAAGGTTAATAAATCGGTGTATAACTTGATAAGTAAATATATGTATTTTGATGTTTTTAAGTCCCGTATTTGTTATTTTTGCGCAATTATTTAACGACAATTTAATTTTATGCAACGCGACGAACAAATTTTTGAACTTATACAAGCTGAAAAAGAACGCCAGCTACACGGTATTGAACTTATTGCATCTGAGAATTTTGTAAGCGAACAGGTAATGGAAGCTGCAGGTTCTGTATTAACCAATAAATATGCCGAAGGGTATCCCGGAAAGCGTTATTATGGCGGATGTGAAGTGGTTGATGAGGTAGAGCAAATTGCCATAGACCGAGCCAAAACCTTGTTTAATGCGGAATATGTAAATGTGCAACCACACTCCGGAAGTCAAGCTAATACTGCAGTGTACCACGCATGTATAAAACCAGGCGATACCATTTTAGGTTTTGATTTGTCTCACGGTGGGCATTTAACACATGGTTCTCCCGTAAACTTTTCAGGACGTTTATACAATCCTGTATTTTATGGTGTAGAAAAGGAAACTGGAGTGTTGAACTACGATAAAATTCAAGAGATTGCCACTAAGGAGCAACCAAAACTTATTATTGCCGGAGCGTCTGCATATTCAAGAGATATTGATTTTAAGCGCTTTAGAGAAATCGCCGATAGCGTTGGTGCTATTTTATTGGCTGATATTTCGCATCCTTCTGGATTGATTGCTAAAGGTATTTTGAATGATCCTCTTCCACATTGTCATGTGGTAACCACCACAACGCATAAAACCCTAAGAGGTCCTAGAGGCGGTATGATTATGATGGGGAAAGATTTTGATAACCCATTCGGACTAAAATTAAAGAACGGTAATCTTAGAAAAATGTCGTCGTTGTTAGATTCTGCGGTATTCCCAGGAAATCAAGGAGGACCTTTAGAGCATATTATTGCAGCAAAAGCTATTGCATTTGGTGAGGCGTTAACCGATGATTTCTTAAACTACCAATTACAAGTTAAGAAAAACGCAGCAGCTATGGCCGAAGCATTGGTAGCTAAAGACTATCATATTATTTCTGGTGGAACAGACAACCACATGATGCTTATCGACCTCAGAAATAAAGACGTATCTGGAAAAGACGCAGAACAAGCTTTAGTAAAAGCCGATATTACGGCTAATAAAAATATGGTGCCTTTTGATGATAAATCGCCGTTTGTAACCTCTGGAATTCGCTTAGGTACAGCCGCCATCACTACGCGTGGATGTAAAGAGGAAGATATGGTTGCCATTGTAGAGTTAATCGATGAAGTGATTACAAACTTTGATGACGAAACCGTTTTAGAATCAGTAAAAGCACGAGTAAATGCCATGATGAAGGACAAACCTTTGTTTGTATAATTTATAATAAAGTTGTCATGCTGAACTCGTTTCAGCATCTCAGTATCTCAGCATCTATAAAATTTAAAATCCCGCCTTGTGTGGGATTTTTTTATGGCGTTACCACAACCCTTCGACAAGCTCAGGGCGAGTGGTCGGGCTTTCGGCAGTCGCTCCCTCCTGCGTCGGGGAGCTTCAACAAATGCCTCAATCCCTAACGCGCTTATTTGCTGGCTTATGTTTGAAATTATGTAGCCTTTATTCAGGACGGGTCAGAGGTTCGTTTAACGGTTTTGTGTATGGCTCGTTGCGGAAAATCAGCTATGATTTTCCGCCGTAACCGAAAGATAGTAAATTGCAATGAATTCCAATTAGGAATTCAGTCGCAATGAGCTATATATGTTGTGTGTGCCCAGCATGGGCATCTTTTATTTACCGAAAGGTAAATAATTAATCTAGAGGGTGCAAGTCCCTTATGGGCGGAGGTAACGCTTCGAACCATTAGTAAGTCGCAAGCTCGTTTGTCGTGA
>Ga0209654_1000094_pt1 | contig 90844 bp, 75 predicted proteins | sample SaaInl1SG_22_DNA_FD_184646 | JGI IMG/M metagenome (GOLD analysis project Ga0209654, IMG submission 184646) | Marine microbial communities from expanding oxygen minimum zones in the Saanich Inlet - ESP_161SG_22_DNA (SPAdes) (version 2) | ecosystem: Environmental > Aquatic > Marine > Intertidal... | reverse complement strand
TTGCAACTAGCTTTTGCGCTTAATGACCTCTATTCTAAAAACTGGGTGATGCAAAATCACCACCATGAATCTATAAGTACTTCACCATAATTTTTTGCGCGGCAGATTTTTTTTCATGCAGGACCCATTTCGGGTCTAGTACTGTGCTAGTACCTTGTAACGCTTGTAGGGTTTATCGCTGATCCACTGTAGTGCAAACACTGCATAGTCATAGTCGTCTACGATAACTGTGAGTGGCAGTGTATGTGTTACTGTGTACAGTATGCCCAAGCTGTCTAACTCTTCCATGACCAGTGTTTCCCCTAACAATGCTGTGGGAGTAGGAACACCAGCTGTTGCAAAACTAATCTTCATACTAGTATTTACAAAACTAACACGAGTGCAAACGAGTGTTGATGCTTTAGCATCTATAACAACCCCTCTACACTGTGCTAGCCGGATGACGAAGTCTAAAGGCATATATACTAGTATGCACACAGTGTACGCAACACGGACATATGTCATTGATTGCACTCTGTGCTAGTTTGTTAACAGCGTTGTTAGCTGAACTGTGTGCATACTCTATAAGGGTACAGTGTTATGGGTTACGGTGTAGAACCAAGAGACATACGCTTTAGCGATCCATATGTAATACTTAATTACAGTGATTACTATTTGGATGTGCAAGATCATTTTACACACTGTGTCAGTTTAGACATGTGGATTGATCTGCGTATTAACACTATACAGCCATGTCACAACGTACTAGTGTTTAGTCAGCCCAAGCATGCTACCATGGCTGCACTGTACTTGCCAAGATACGACAAGTTTACCTTTACTTTGGTACAGGTTGATTAAATTAAGAACCATCTTTTGTGTAATCGTTGTTTAATGGTGTTTTTAACGCTGTGTAAGAGCCTGTATGCGGCGATTGTTTGAAAAGTGAATCTATATAGTGCTGTAAGGTCGTAGTAGCGGTGTGTGTAATTTTGCTTCACGTTAGCTTGATTTTTCTGCGCTAACGCTTCGCGCTTGTAGGTGAACCGCAGCGGCTTCGCCGTTTTTTTGCGTTAACCGCTTCGCGGATGTTTAGGATACCGTGATGGTTCCTCGCATAGGAGAGTGGAATTCACAGTTGTAGTAGTATGTGCCTGGGGCGGTGGGTTTCCATAGTATAACTGATTGGTCACGACCGTTGGTAAAAAAGTCCAGTGCATTTGCCTGTCCTGTGCTTGCTTCTGGTTTGATCCACAATGGATGACCACTTGCAAACATACGCAGTTCTAATACATCGCCCACATTCATAGTAATACTAGGATTTAATCCGGTAAAGTCACTGCCTCCGCCATAGAAGTCGTAGGCTGAGTTGCCTGAAGCTCGAACCAATGCTCTATACACTGTGTGACCACCGTTGCCCAATTCGTATACAGTGCCCGTGCCGCCTCTGAACATTCGAGTTCCTTCGTCGTAGAATTTAATTCGATTGAAGCCTATCATTACAATATCATTCGCAGGATCCACAGTAGCCGGAGAAAAACCTCTCACAGCGCCACTGTCATAGATTGCTTGTGTCATAGTATAAGGCGTGGAACAGGTGTATACCGAGACATATCCGTCGCCACGTCCAATAGCAAACTCTGTGCCGTCGTGATTGAATGTCATCATTTCAGGGCGATTTTGACTGCCGCTTCCATTCAACGTGATCACTGTGCCTTCGCTTGCTCCGCTTAGGCTCCACGTAGATGTGTTGTACTGTTTAATAGTGTGTGTACTAAAATTGTCATACTGTGCAAGCCAAAACCCTGAGCCGTCTGGCAGCCAGAACATTTGTCCTAGTCCACGAGTGCTGCCCCAGTTAGTTATATCATAGGTACTGCTCGGACTTGCTCCTGCACTGCTCAAGTCCCAAGGCGTTGAAAGCTCCCACTGCATTACGCACTTTTGATATGTGCTAGGCTTGGTGCCGGCTATAAACATTCGTGTGCCGTCGGGTTTAACAGTCATACAACTAACGCCTATCATTCCGCCTTGATCTAGATCCAAGCTAGCACCTGTTACTGAAGCAGTTGACGGGTCCCAGGCTGTTGATAAACTGAATTCGTTGACTGATTCATCACCTTCTGGGCCACCTCCAGTTGTAGCTGCAAACATTTTCCTGCCATCTGGACTAAAGTCAAAGTATCCGTCAATGCCACCTAAGAGAGCTGCAAATTGTAAAATATTTAAATTTTCGTCAATGGTTTTTAACGTAGCTGCTGCTACACCTCCGGCAATGCTTGCGGCACTTAGTGATGATCCTGCAAATGAAGTAAGTCTTGGCATGTTAAGGCTCCGCTGTTAGTAGGTGTTCTCGAAGATCTGGATCCGGCCGCTGTTGGTTCCTATAGCTATGATTCTATCGTTTATTCTAGTAAGACCTTGGGTGCCGATGATGCCTGGGATCTTGTCTAGTAGGTTATCAATTTCCACCAGTGTAGGTGTAGTGTCTAGATCCTTCCAGCGATACACTACACCGTTGTTCACTACTATGTCGTTGTAGGCTGCTATGCCTCCGTCAGTGCTCCACTCACTGCCTGTAAAGTTTGCAAACACACTTACTGTGACAGAACTGTCAGGTGTGAATTCTCTTACCTGCATTCCACTGCTGCTGCCACCACTGCCTAGTATGATGTATCTGGGGGTGCTTAGTGCGACTCCTGCTACACTGGTAATTTTGGTTATTCTAGTGTGGCGCCATACTTCTGCGCCTTGTCCTGCCACAGTGAAATTCCTGTTTCCCTGAATGCTGTTTAGATTTACTCTGTACAGTGCCATGTTTGCATTATTGCCGCTCACGTAGCCTGTGCAGTACCACTGAATAGCAGTGTCGTCAGGATCAGTAAATGCAGTTAATCCGCGAGTGCTTCTTGTGGTGCTGGTAGTAGTATGAGTGAATATATTGGTGCCATTAGGACTAATTGTGCCCATATTAGCCAACATAGGGCAACGATGTCCTGTAAAGCCGTCTTGCACCCAAAGACGACTGCCGTTGGAATCTATTTTGTAAAAACCATAGTTGGCGCCGTCGATATAACCTACGGCGGTGTTTGATGAAGTTCCAGTGGCATTGCCTTGTATTGTGCCCGAAATAGTGTAGTTGACCATGTTGATTTGGCCGCGGTTGCTGTTAGCAAAAGGATAACTCATATACACAGTGTCGTTGTTTATTGCACATTGATACCAACCTTGATTATCATAGTTAGATGAGCTGGTTGTGAGAGTGTCAGTTGTAGAGTACACACTGCTGACATCGCCTGGTGCATTTGCTATCAATCCGTGATACAGTTCCATGCTTTCACTGCTTTTTTTCCACAGTGCAAGATTGTCATCATGTATATCAAAGCTTCTGTTGCCGTAGGTACCTATTTGGGATATGGCTCCTAGAGCATTGTTATTTGATCCTGAAGAGCCTCTACTGCCACCTATGGTTCCCGATGCTGCGAATGAAGTAAGTCTAGGCATACTATCTATTCCCTATGGCGTTGGCTGTTTCGGAGATAATTTCTGATAACGTACAAGAACAATACCTGAACCACCAGTACCACCTTTTGATGACGAACCACCTGTACGGCCACCACCGCCACCACCGCCACCAGTGTTAGGCATACCATCTTCACCTGTGGGTTCACCATTACCTAATCTAAGACTGTTTCCGTTACCGTTACTTCCATTAGGAGCATCACCTGAGCCACCACCACCGCGGCCCCCAGCTCCTATGTTTGCCGCACCTACGTTGCCCCAGGCACCGCCACCGCCACCTCCAGCAAACCAACCGTCTTCGCCGTAGGTATCTCCGTAGTAAGTACCCATGTACATACCTTCGCCGCCTGCGCCTGCTATGTTTCGGCTAGTAGGAGATACGCCAGGTGCACCTGCGCCGCCGCCGCCACCGCCACCGTACGGTTCGGAGCCGCCATCACTGCTAATAGCACCGTCGTTACCATAACCGTATGTGCCAGAGTCGCCTGCTTCATTTGGCTGTAGTCCTAGACGCTGACCACTGTTTCTATCTAGGTTTCTACCACCACCAGAACCACCATTGTTGCTTCTAGTGTCCTGCGTCCATGAACCACCATGTCCGCCACCTAGAGCAGTTAACAATGACCCGAACGTGGTATTCCCACCTGGGTTAGCATTAGGCATACCTGGATAACTACCTCGGTTATCGGAACCGGCTCCGCCTTGGCCAACTACAGTAGAATATGTGCCTGCTGGTACGGGCAAGAGAGGTCTATAGATCAAACCACCTGCGCCGCCGCCACCTGGTACGTGTGAGCCTCCACCACCACCGCCTGCGACAGCAAGTACATCTGCGTCTATATCTCCAGATGTTATAAAATCTTGTGCGCCTTCACTTGTGAATACATGAACTAAGTAATCAACGCCATTGTCTCTGTGAGTATATACTGCGTCACCGCCTGTAATGGTCATCTTTTTAAATGTTATACTTTTTGTAGCTGTTGCTCCTGTAGTAGTAGTAGCTTCAATATCAACAGTAACTTCTTCGTCTAATCCTGTAGGCGTGCCTTGTACTACACCCAGTGGCGAAAGTTCGACACCTGCGGGTAAAGTTCCACTGGTTACAGTATATGTGATTAATCCACCTGGTGCATAGTCCACATCTAGTGTGTCTGCATATGCTAATCCTTCTAGCACTGTTAAACTTGCTGTGTTTATAGTAGGCGTAGGCCCTAGATTAGTTGCAATAGGAGTTGGCGGAGTATCTAATTCAAACCCTACTTCTACACCCCATGCTGTTGCAGTTACAAAATCATTGTCTGCAAGAAGAGTAAGATACTTGCCGCTAGGAACAACGATTTGAGTTCTTTCCATTACGCCTTTAGGAGGAATAGGAACTTCTAGTTCTAAAGGATATATTGTAGTATCTGTAAGACTTGTAATGTCTGTGTTTAAATCATCAGTGATTGCTACTGAAATTTTTATTTCTTCTGTTCTTCTATTAACAACATTTAGCGTAACAGTTGTAACATCATCTGTAGGACATACATAAATGCTTTGACTGATATTCTTACTTAATTCAACTGCTGCTAGTCTACCGCTTGCCATTATTCATCCTTACCTTATATATACGCCGTGTCCGTAAAACACTTGTGTTCTATCTGAACCGCTAAATCTTTGATCGCTGTGATTCCACCAATGTCCGTGCATTCTGTGCCATCTTCCGGAGTTAGCGTACTCCCCGCCGAAGCCGCCGCCCCAAACGTTGCTGTTTGAGTTATCTCGACCGCATCCAATCTGTGAACCATAGTGCATGCTGCTTGTAAAGAATCCACCCGTGTAGTTGCTTGAGTTACTTGTAGATCCAGTGTCTGAACGTATTTTAAAACCTACAAAGTCGTTGTTAGGCTCCATAACGTTCGTGTCGCTTTGTACATCTAACTCACTCAACCAATTATAAGCATTACCGAATAATACAACATCTGCTTTGTAAGTATTAGGTTGATTAATAACACTGTACATATTTTCAAACTGACTGGTATGTCTCCATCCAACTCGCTTGTCTTGTTGTCCGGATCTGCTAGCAATAACCATTACATCGTTAAACGGGCAAAGGGCATAAGTTGGTGCAAAGCAAAGCGAATCATCTTGTGTAGAATAATCATACCCAAGTGCATCAATCTCTTCTTTAGTAGAATATCCCCAACCTTCCCAGTTGGCAACAAGGAAAGCTCCACTACCAAAACCGTTATTGGTTGTGATGTTTGAATCGTTTCTTAGCACTAGCATCCAGCCGCCACCGTCATACACACTGTCCATATAACAATGAAGTTGAAATGCTTCTTGAGTGCCTTCAGGTTTGATCCAATATGTTCCGTCTACGTTTGTACCTGTAATACGTTTTATTTCTTTTGCACTAGGAGCAGCTAATGCTTCAGTGCTTCCGTCCTGCCATTTTCTTACAATAGAAAATGCAGTAGGTGTTTCGTTGCCTACTTCATCTCTAGCAGTTAAAGTAACTGTAGTAGGTGTTGAACTAGTAGAATATGATTGAGCATTTGTAAACACATACCTAGTACTAAAGTCAGCGTTAGTGTTTGTAGGGAAATCAAAAGAGTTATTAGAGAATACAATACGTGCAGCGCCTCTACCACCCTTGCCGCCGTAACTAGCATAGCCAGGTTCGTCAGAACCGCCACCGCCACCGCCGCCAGGGAACCCTCCGTTACCTCCATGGCCGTTGTTAGTATTAGTAGCTTTATTATCTCTACGTTCACCGTTCTGTGCAGTTGCTACTATAGTGCCTGTAAATGTTTGTGCGGAGTTGTTCCATAGATAAGAACCACCTCCACCACCACCGGCTGATGAATCGTCACTGTATCCGCCTTGACCACCAGCAACACCTGCTACATCTTCTGATCCGTCTCCTGCGGCAGGGAAAGTATTCCATCCGCCTCCACCGCCAGCACCTGTACCAGTTGCTAGTTCGTAGCCTGAACCATTTTGTACGTGGGGGCCTCTAGCGCCGTTCCCGTCAAAGCCGCCGGCACCACCACCGCCAGCTGCACCGTTGTAGTTACCACCTGAACCACCACCGTTGCCACCACCACGTGATGTACCATAACTAGCATTAGCAGAGAAAGTTCCTTGGTTTTGGTATGTTGTAAAATTATTAAATCCATCTCGATTACCGCCAATGTAACCACCTTGTCCGGCACCACCTGTTAACACAGTCACTGAATCAATTTTTAGAGAACTAGCTTCACCTGCAGAACCATAACCATTTTTGACTCCATTGCCGCCGTCTCCTACAACTACTTGTATAACTTCTCCGCCTGTGAGTGTAACATTGTTTACATAAGCAAGGCCGCCTCCGCCTCCGCCACCTGCGCCATAGTCGGTGTTGTCGCCACCGCCGCCACCGCCGCCACCGCCTACTACAACGGCGCTCATGTTAGTGAATAAACTATTTCCTGTAGGAACTGTAAATGTGTAATCCCCAGGACTATCTAATAAGAAGTCTATTTGAGTAGCATCGCCTGGAATATTATCTAGTGCTTCTTGTAGAGTCCCAGTTAGATACTCTCCTGCTACAGCTAGTCCAGGTAAAAGAGTGCCGCTTGTAAGACGTACATCTACAGGCCCTTCGTCAGTTATATCAAATTGTAGTTCGTTTAATATTCCTGTTATAGGTTCGATATTTGTAGTGTTCCACACAGGAGCTAAACCTAGGTTCTGTGAAGTTGGACTTACTGTAATAGGATTACCATTAACCATTCCCCATGCCTGTACACTTAACGGACTGCATGTAGATTTAATAGTTAAGAAATAATTAGAAGGTACAATAATTCCAGTTCTTTCAATAACTTGTTTGGGAATAATATCTAGATCCCATTCTAAAATTGCATCTGTTTCTTGTATTTCGTGTTGATTAGCTGTGACAGCAATTTGAATTTTTCCTGCATCAACACCTCTGTTACAGACGTTAATAGTCACTGCTGCTGCATCATTAGTATCACACACAAATATACTTTGCGTTACATTTTTAAATACTTCGAAAGCACCTTGTAATCCTGTAGCCATATGTTTCCCTAGTTAGTTCCGAATATAAACCATGACATTCTGGTAGATCCGTTTGGAGCATTTATTCCCCAGTTTCCGTCATAGTTTGGTTCTGAATAGTTAAGATTGCTGTAGTTAGTTGTTACATCAGCAATCCACGAAAAGTGTTCTGTGTTAAGTCCAGTTGTTCTACAACCTAATGCGTTAACCATAGAGTATCTATAGTTTTCATTATTCCTAATACCAAAATCTAATTCATTGGTTTCTGACAACTCGCCGAATGCACTTGGTCTGTATCTTGCTCTAGATGTTGTAGCAGATCCTTTTAAAAACTCGACTGGTATTTGTACTCGTCCTGCATCTCCATTTACACGTAGGTCAGGTCCGTTTAATCCTCTAAAGAAACTTCTTAGATCGTTTCCTCGATCATTAAGCCATTCAGTATTTGTATATGCAACTTCTGTGGAAATAGAAAATAAATCATCAGGGTCTTCAACAGTTTCTGCAAAACACTGCATAATCAAAATATCTTTGTAGTTCCAATTATGATATAAGGCATTTTTATATCCGGTGTCGTTAACTAGATCTTGGAAAGTACCAAATTCGTTTGTATCAGTCCAACTGCCCAACCACGAACCACTCCCAGCTACAGCTCTATGATCAGTGCTACTACTCACACTACCTAATAACACCCAACCTGTGTTAGATGATCCAGTATAGTCTGCATTTGGACCTATGCCTGTACTAGCATTTGTAGTAAACAATTTAGTTTCTACAGTATCGCCTACAGAGTCTAAAATATAGATGCTTCCAGATGTTTGATTCGAAGTATTGATAGCTGTACTAATATTAGCATCAGTTGCAAGAGGAGAATCTGGGACAGATCCCGGAGCCCAACTACGAAGTATGCTAAACACTCTAGGAGTAGCAAGTCTAGAATCTTTAGCATCTATAGTAAATGTATAAGGAACACCATTTTGATTATAGGCATCGCCTTCTTGAATAAATCCAGATATTCTGCCCGACTCTGCAACAGTCATTCCAGTAGGCAGTGTTCCACTTTTATATTCGTAGGCTACATCAGCACCGTCTGGATCTGTAGCCTCTAGCTGAATAGGTGTCATTTCGAAACCTTCGTAGATTTCGCCTAAGTCTGCAGCAGTGGTCCATACAGGAGCAGCACCATTATTTTGTAAAGGTTGCGGATCTCCAGTTTCGTCTCCGAGTTCGTATCCCCATAGGACTACACTGGTTTTTTCACCAGTGGCTCTTACAGTAACATAATGATTTGCAGGAAGAACAAGACCTGAACGCTCTAAAACTCCTTTAGGTTCTAGTCTAACATCATATTCAATGTATTCATCTAAAGTAGCAGTGTTTTCTGCAGCCGTGATAGCAACCCTTACATATGAAGGATATTCGCCTCTATTACATATACTGATGTTTATTACAGTTGCATCATCAGTGGTGCATTTATATACTGATTGTACAATGCTTGGAAATATTTCCCAAGCACCTAAACGACCTACTGCCATTTAAATCTCCAAAAACGTTTCTTATATTTATGCTAATAAAATCAAAGAGCTTTTAACTAAGATTAGTTTAATCGTCTAGATTATTAAGAAATTGTTTAAGTTTAGTAGAGTCCGTTTCTGCTCGTATTTTCCCTACACCCGACCCTTCTGAAGGATCTTCTTTAACTTCTGTAGAGCCAGTAGTGGATGTACGTTTAAGAACATTAGCGATAGCACTAGAACCGGTGCTTGTATTTGCTGTAGGTACATCATCTGCGTCTTCACCTAAATCTCTAATACGCAAACTATCTACATCAAACTCTAGATCAATCTTTTGTCCTACACCTGAACTAGATCTAGTTTTCATTAACTGGATTTGATAGCGTCCACGCTCACGCATTGCTCTACTTGTAAAGATACCAATCAAGTTGTCTGCTGTGTTAATCTTAGATATACCGCCCGAGATGTGCGAGTGATCAAATTCAATTTCTTCTACGCTGCTTCTGTTCAACTGCGACGCTGTAACAAAGATACAGTTAAGTTCCATGGCCAAGTTACGCAACTCTTCCGATACATACTTGTCCTTGACGAACAAGTTCTCTGCACTTATCTTAGCCGCAATAGGATGCATTAGATCCAAGTAGTCAATCAACAATACATCTACTTTGCGTCCTGTTTTAATCTCATACTCTTTTAGATAAGCTCGAATGTCGTTTGCGTTCTTACCTGTAGGCATGTACTTAACCTGGAACGCACCTGACTTCTTACCAATCATCTTAACTTTCATTTCAACATCGTCGATACTTTTAAACACATCACGACTAGGTATGCCTGTGGTCATTGAATCAAGTCGCATACTAACCAAGTTTTCTGAAAGCTCAAACGTTAAGTATAATACATTAAGTCCTGCTTCACACCAGTTTACACCCATGTTAGCCAAGAACAAACTCTTACCTGACCCTGACCCGCCTGCAAAGATGTTAAGCTCGCCTCTGTTAAATCCACCAAATAGTTTCTTGTCCAGTGCAGGCCAGCCTGTGCTTACCTGTCCGTTCTTGTCTTTGATTGCTTCTAGTCGAGCCTTAGGATCAGCAAAGTAATCTGTACCTAGGTCTTTTTGTAATCCAATCTGTACTGCTTCTTTAACTAGTTCTTCGCACTTACCGTACTCACCTTTTTCTAATAAGTCGGCACTCTTAAGAATAGCAGTTTCCAATGCCTTGTGTTTAGAGAACGTTTCAAAGTCCTGCAACAACCAGTCATAGTGATTCTCTGCTAGTTGTCCTGGATCTTTTAAATCGCTTTTAGTTGCTGCATTGATCATGTCAAATGTAGGCAGGGCGTTGTGTTCTGCTACATATGTTTTTAAAAACTCTGCAGCATCTTGCAAACGTCTGTCAAATGCTATAGGTTCAAATACACCTTGACATCTTACAAAACTTTCTGCATCTGTAAGAAACATTTCAAGATATACTTTTTGTATGTCGTAACCGTAGTCTGTGTTCTGTCTTGTTGTCATATTGCTATTATACTATTTGTACCATACTTTGTCAATGTTTGTTCTTTGTTTTGATTTTGCTAGTACTGCGCCTATACATGATCCTGGGTCACCTGGATTCTTAGGTACATGTACTTCGTTCCAATAAGGACGTACTAACTCTACAGCTCTGCGATTAAGAGCGCCACCGCCTGCTAGTGCTAGATTCTTTGAGCCTGTGTACATTTTAGCCCATAGGCTTAATCCTTGTACAGCATCTTCAAATACACTTTGTGTTGCCGCGGCTAGTTTACCTAATGCAAGATCTGTTTGTATCTCTGGTCTTAACCAATTACAACCTCTGTGTAGGTTTTCTCTAAACAACCATCTAGGGTCTCCATAGGTAGGCATTTTTTTAATTATATCTGTCATAAGTAGATTTCTAAAATGCTCTGGGTCATATCCTTCGCCCATGCCTGCTACCATGTACTCGTCACGCTGTGGCACTAGCCCTAGTCGTTGTGTCATTGCAGAATAGAATAGTCCCGGACTGTGTGGGTATCCTTGGCTGTAAATTTTTTTGAGCTTGTTATTCTTACCGCGCCATATAGTCAGGGTTTCGAACTCGCCTATACTGTCCAAACATATCACAGCACAATCATCATGCGGCTGTGTGTAGTAAGCATAGGCTGCATGACTATAATGGTGCTGGGTATACATGATATTAGGATTTGGAATACCTCTATCTTTGAAATACTGCTCAATGTTGTTTTCTTTGAACAGCCAACCTTGTCCAGCCCATAACTGCCGCATGCTTTTTAGAAAAGGGCGTTCATACCATACAATATAACTAGGATAGCCCCAATGTTCTATAGCATAATCTAACAGCTCTTTGTTTAGATGCGGGTCGTTGGGTATGCCACTAAAGTCTTTAGCCAAGCCAGCCCATACTAAATCATCGTAACTGAATACAGCCAGGCTAGCATCGTGACTGTTTCCTACGCAACCCCAAGTAATCATTTGTAGATAAAAGGATCCCGTTTTTTAAGTTCGTCTAATCTTTTCTTAAGTGCTCTATGTTCTTTCCATTTTGTATACGGAAGTAAAACAATCTCTTTTATTTTCTTTAACCAAACCATTTCTTTGCTCTCAGTCTAATTTTAAGTGGCGACTCTTCCGCCGCTGTTACAATACTGTGTAATGTATATAGCCTTCCGTAACGATCCACAGCATCACCTACGTCATTGATATCCATACTCCATTCAGGCATACTTACACTCCATCCTTGCTCGATTGCTTGCTCTACAAGTTTTTTACCTGCACTATCTCTATCAGGTATTACTATCACTTGCTTGCCTAGTCTGTTAATAAGTAGAGCTTGTTGATCCTTTAATTCACTACCTAGCAGTGCCACACCTTCTATGTGAATAGCATCAATAGGTCCTTCGCATACAATACAAAATATCTTGTTAGGTGTTTGATTGTCTAAGTTAAACACATAACCAGGCTGTTGTTCTGATAGATACTTGGGCTTGCCATCTCTAACTTTTCGAGCAGTCCATCCTACTACCTTGCCTTCATAGTAGAAAGGTATGACAAGTCTATCTCTATAACCAAGACTAGGAGCCCAATGAAAGTTGTAGTCATCTAAATATAATCCACGGCTGTGCATATATTCGATTACATCAATCATAGTCTGCGAGACTTGATCTGCGCTTTCTATGCTAGAGATAGGCACTGCGTCTTCAGGCAAGGGCACGGTATTGAATGTGGGCAACTGTACTAGTTGTGTTTTTGATTCTACACCCTCATTCTCTCTCATCACTTCTAACGCCACCTTATTGACTATGTCGTCAGGCGCTCCCATCCATTGTAGGAGTTTCCGTAACTTGTGCGAAAGATTTCTACCAGGCTGCCAACTTGCCTTGAAGCCGCAGTTAAAGCAGTGAAAAGATACGCCCCCGTCTGGATTAGTAATCAATCCACCACGCAGTCTAGTATCTGCACTAGTACCGTTGTGATGACAGCAAGGGGCGTTGAATGATAGCCAGCCACTAGGAGTCTGTTTCCTCTTAGGCGGCAAGTATGTCAGAACTGTATCGGCTACTACACTCATGTTATTAGTATAGTATCAAGTGTTGACTATGTCAATCAGTTTCTAATTAAAACTTTGGAAATTTTATTAGCAGGATCAGCATCAACTGCAACACGAACATAACTAAACACACCATTAAAGTTAAACATTTTATGTGTCTCGTCTGCGGTCATTGTTTCAGTTTCTATATCAAACCATTTTGTAATACCAGGATCGATTTGATTTTCTAGTGTTCCTTGTATTGTAATATCTCCAGCAAAGTCTGCGCCATATACTAAAGCAGTATGTAGTGCTTCATTACCATTAAGAGCAGGTTGTGCTTCTACATACTCGCTTACCCATGTACCTGTAACTTCTTCGCTAAATGATGTTATAGAATGTGCCGACTTTGGAGCAGGCAAACTTTGTCCGTCTAAATATATTGTACCTTTGTTTTCGAAGTAACTATCGCTGTATGTTAATACATTGCCAGTGCTACTATTTAAATGGATAGAATAACTTAGATATTGTTGTTTTAAATTTAATAAGTCATTTTCGGAAATAGTAACTTTACACTTTCCTTTTGTTTCGGTAGTACCTATATCTAATACTGTGCAATCGTGTTGTATAACTAGATTTTGATTCTCGTCAAATAACATAATGATCGGAGTATACGATTGTATGTCTACAGGTTTTTGATCTGCATTAAGAACTCTAAATTCTAATACATTATCTATTCCTTTAAAAATTTTAATTTGTCTTGTGTACACTGATCTATACTCCGTTATGAATCCTGCTTCATTAGCAATGATGTTGGTTTTATTTTTGACTAAATATCTAGGTGTTAATTGCATAAACATATTTATCGGACATGCTGACAAAAAATATAAAAGAAAATTTTCCATTTATAAGTGTTGTGACATACGGTGGTAACGAGTATGTGGGCATCATCGCCAATCAGGATCAATACGTTACTTGCATGTACAACTATTCTACACTAAAATCACAAGAAGAAAAGAAACTGCTTTTAGAACTTGGAGAAATATGGTGGTGGGAATCTAATCGATTAATACCTATTAATATCTTTTTACGTGAAGAAATACAAGTATTAAGTTATTCTATGATGACTATGAATTCTAAAGACGTAAATGTTACAATAGGGCCTACAGTAAGTTTAAACAATATGACTATTAAAAGAGTAAAAAGAAAGTCAGTACAATTAATTAAGAAACCTAAGAACTAATCCGTCCGCTTCTTTTATTAATATTTCCAGTAAATTTTTTATCTCCTGCAATGTGTACCATATAAGGTTTTACGTTTTTATTTTGGAAATAACCTTTACGTGTAGTTTTAATATCTTTATTCAAATCATTACACTTCATATGTGTTGCACATTCTGGCCACAAATGTCCGTCCCATGATTTAGGTTTAGCCCAAATACGATGATTATCGTAAATATCTAACATATTATTTTTTAATAACTGTCGTTGTTCAGGTGTGCCTGCAATAACAAATAATCCTGATTCCCAATGTATCATTTTGTTTTGTGTTTCAACATGAACTGCTAAATCGTAACCTTGCAATAATAATCGATCATACCCTTGCGGTATTTGTTTAGTGGTAACAGTATCTGCATCTAACCAAATAATAGGCTCGTCTGTGTTATCTAACAAATTACAAATACTGTATACTTTGTGACTCCATCGAAGTCCTTTTAGATATTTGTTTATTGTTTTTTTATTTGTTTCTTGATTGATTAATTCTTGTGTACGAGTTTTAAACGATGCAAAATTAATTTGGGTATCTAAGTCTATATTAATAATTCTATCATGATCAACTTTGCACTCTTGATGATATAGATATAATTTTGATGAGTCTGGCCAATATTGTGTCCATGCTTTTATAAATCTATTAGCGTATATGTCCCAATGATCTTTATGAAAACTAGTTACACAGATCATTTAATTTGCTCACATAATAAATTCATATGGACTACGCATGCCATTGCATAACTTACAGCATGTGCTTTCTTAAAATAATACTCTCCGTCAGTTGGCTTAGTCCAAACTTCCTTTAGTATAATCGCCCACGTCTCGTCTGCGAGATGTCTTTTTGCAGGACGGATTATTGCTAGTGTTGCGGCGAGTTGTTCTACGGTTGTTGGCTTCAGCTTCTTCAAAAGACTTGAGTGCCCGGAAAGATGAAAGACTTGATCTACGAATTCCTGATGTTCTAGAAGCTCCCATAATGGCTCCTTGTTCATTAGTTCTAAGAGATGTTCTTCATCCCTTATATCTTTATATATGCTTACGTTAAGGAAGTCTAATTTAAAATATCCTCTGTCCTCTGCTGTTTTGTAATCTAATGTGCTTAACAAGTCTACAGGGTTGTGTGGGATTTCTGTGACATATACTCCAGTGTTGTGCTTCTTGCCAGTGTCAAGTTTAGCAACACGGTGTTGTATCTTATCTAATATAATATCTCTATTAGGAAAGTCTATGTCAATATCAGGCATGTTTCTTTTGCTTCTTCTTAGCTCTGTCCCACTTTAGCTTGCTTACACGATCTTTAAATGTGATACCTTGTAGATGATCCCACTCGTGTAAGAAACACTTTACTGAGTATCCTGTAATCTTAGTTGTTACTTTTTCTAGATTCTCATCATAGTATTCTACAAGAATTTCTTCTGGACGCTTTACAGGAACAAACATTCCAGGGAAACTTAAACAACCTTCTACGTCTACAGTTGTTGCTTCTGTGTGCTGTAGTACTTGTGGATTAATGCAGATAGTAGAATTTTCTTTGCTGTCCCCCATAACAAACAACTGATAGTTTAACCCTACTTGACTAGCACTAAGTCCAATACCTTTAGATTCGAGCATTAGCTCTACCATTTGTTGTTTAAGTTCTTTAGGATCAAACCCAGGATTTTCTAAATCAACATCGTCTAGTTTTTTGTTTAGAAATTCATTTGGATAGTGTAATAACTTCATGTGTTTCTTTCCATATATCTAGTAACTACAAATAGTAGTTGCTCGTGTGTATCTTTAAACCACTCTGCAACATGATAATCAACTTTTGGCGGAGTGTCAATTTTTGCATCAACTGTGTCCATCCAAACTACAAAATCAGGATTAATATATCTATGTGCATCAGTTGTTTGACATCTTTTATCTACAACAACAGTGTTATCTGCCGCTACCAAGCCGTCTATGTATCCTTTTAGTTCTGCACGAGGATAGGTATCTTTATTTACATACACTGCACCTAATAAATCTGCAAAAGGTTTTGCTAGTGTTGTTTTTCCACTTCCTTCTGCTCCGCAAATTAAAATAATCATAGTCCACTTTCCTTTGCTACGTCTTTTGCTAGTTGTACATCACCAGGCTGTCTTTTAAACCTTAACGCCCAGTGTTCTGGATTAATCACGTGATAGACTAACTGTAATTGCTCGTCGTTAAATTTGCCTAGCATTTCTTTTCCACTCTTACAATTTAATAGTAACCACGGTGATATTTTGCCGTCTTTGATATGCCATACTGCTCTGTTTAAACTCACATGTTGAAAATAATGATTCCACGGAGCAGGCTCATTTTCACTGGCCCATTCCATCATAGTCTTTACTGAACGTTCTAATGCCGTGCTAACATCTTCTTTTAAAATTAATTCTAGCACATACTTTTCGTACAATGCATCTTTAGCCCAATGATCTAATTTTACACCACTGGTAACAACATAGTCAATGTAATGTTCTGGATACAACGGCTGAACATTGCTAATAAAGCTGCCAAATTTAACAAACGCATTATAGTATTGACTGTTTACAAAATCTTCGTAGGTTTTATCTTTTTTAGAACCTGCACTTAATTTGTAGAATCTATTAAATGCATATAACCCATAACGTACACGCTTTTCGTCTTTTTGTAACCAACGTCTTTTCTTTTCACACATGTGCGCCGCAAGAGTTTTTTCTCGCATATAACTGTTTCCACAGTATTCACACTTGTATGTTTTATCAGAGTTTGATGTCAATGTTATGTTCTTCAGCCAGTTGTTTGAGTTCTTTTTTTGTATATAATCTAGCAAGAATTTCTACCTCTTTTTGTTTCATGTTAGGATGAATTTGTTCTAATAACTTAACTGCTTTGTTATTATCTGCAGATTCTTTCTTCTTATGTCCTTGCCAGGGATGATATTCTATCTTGCCAGTAGCACCACTCATACATAATAGTTGCCATTGTAGTTGTGGATGCTTGCTAACTTCCATGTAATTCTTATTAAAGTATTCGTTGGTTTTAAAAACAGCAAGCTCTTGTTGCTCTCTATTGCCTTTTACATTAGACACATATCTATTCAGCAACCAAAAACTTACTTGTTTCTTTTCGTCATCGCTGAGTTCTTTCCAAACAGACTTTGCGTTCATGTCTACAGCGGCTAGTATGTCTTTTACGGGGAGTTTATTTGCCATCTTTTATAATATAGTATAGTTCAACGGTTTTGTCAAGTTGTTTTTTAAGTGTAGGATGTTCTTGTGCTAGATCGCACAGTTGTTCCCATTCGCCCCAGTGTAATAATCTACCTGTTGCTCGTGCTACTCCGGCAGGGTCCCCTCCCACAATCCAACGAGGGATATCTGGGAGGTCACGATAACGAGCGTAAACAACACCGTCGTTACGCTCGTATATCAAGGGCTCGCCTGGAAGCAGTTTAGCCATTCTTAATAGCAGCAATTAAGTCTGCTTTCTTCATGCTTGCATTGGCTTTAATACCATTTGCTTTTGCATGGGCTAATAAGTCATTTTTAGACATTGCATCTAAGTCAACTTTTGAAGTTGCTTTTTTAGTTTGCTTTGTAGCTGTTTTTTCTGGGTTACGAGCTTTAGTAACGCTAACAGCTGGCGCTTCCTTGGCTTGGATACCAACTGCTTCCTCACCTAACCGTCCAGCAATAGCTCTTAATAGCACACCGTAAATAGGTAGGAAGATAACAAGTCCTACAACAATCTTTAATACAGTCTGTGACCCTGCAATTTCGAACCAGTGTTCTGCCATATATGGGTCTGCACTGTTATTAAACGCAACAGCAAAGAATGTGTAACTATCGATAATGTTTGCTACAATAGTTGACAATGCAGGCGCCGCCCACCATTGCTTGGTGTAGTTTTCACGAATCCATTGGAATACATATACATCAAGGAATGTACCTACAGCATATGCTGTTGCTGATGCAAATCCAATACGTAATGCTACACTTTCTGGTGCACCTTCTGCAAGTACAACAGCAATTGATCCAATGATAGCAAACGGATATGCTGCGGCAATAGTTGCTCTAGCAATACCTTTACCTAGTAATCGCACTGTTAAATCAGTAGCAATAATTACGAGCGGAAATGTAAACGCCGCCCAAGTTAGTTTAACGCCAAAAAATTCAACAGGAATGTTGACTAATGCGTTCGAGATAGTAATGACTACAACATGCAAGAATGCAAGTTTTAACATCATTGACCTATCTACATCTTTAAATAAACCAAACATATATACTCCTTTTATGGTTTTATAGTAATTGACTATAATCAATTAATTCGCTTTGTCTTGAAATTTCTTTAACAAACATAGCACACAACGGCTTTTTTCCTGTAGTAACGGGAATGCATATCAATTGTCCATTTCGTACTTTAGGAAAATACCATTTTACGTCGTTGTAAAAATTAGTTATTTTAATATCACCGAATTCCGGTTTAAAGCTGGATAATGGATTGTATAAAAATGCATCAAATCCTCGATCATTCAAACTTGTTAACGGAAGTACTTCTAAGTCATTTCCACTTTCTGCATCGCCTACAGCAATGCTCCAATCTAGCGGCATTGTAATTTCTTGTCCTGCAATTTCTAGTACCATAGCAGGAGAACTAAACGACTCTAAAAAGATCAAAGGCGGAAAAAAGAAATCAGGATCTTTTGGATCTGAATTATCTAAAACAGCAAATCTAACATCGTCTTCTAATTGTTCTGGTAGGTTGTTTAAGAAAAAACACTCGTTCTCTAAGGTTAATATTCTCATTATTATGTCCAATCAATCTTTTCTATTGTGAAGGGGTATTGTGCCTCCTTGTAAAACTTCTTACGTTGTGTAAGATGTCGCTTTGCAAATTTACAGGTACTTGTTATATCCCATATCTGTACAAAGTCTTTGTCCTTTGCCTTTCTTACGCCTCTGCCTATTGATTGTATTACTCTTACAAAGGACTTACCAGGCTCAATAAGAACGAGGTTAAAAATACGAGGAATATTAATGCCAACGGCGGCAACACCATATGTTGCAATAACCACATGATTGTCTGCTTCATTAATTTCATCATACGCTTCTTTCCTGTCCTTGAGCTTTACATCGCCTTTGACAAACACACTACCTGGAATGTGTTCTTGTAACATTTCACCTGCACTAATTCTGTCAACTAGTATAAGTGTGTTACCTTCTTGCCTAACATTGTTTAATAGTTTTCCAATGTATTCAATTCTGTCTTTGTTCGTTACTAGATACTTCAATTCTGATTGATAGTCGCTATGCGCTTGTGTATCAATCAACTGACAAATGTTTACATGACAGTTAGACAGTACACCCTTGTCTTGCAGTTCTTTTGCTGTGATACTACCTATAACTGGACCAAGGCTAGCATGAATACTTTCGAATTCAAATGCCTCTTTAGGTACTGTGCCAGTAAGTCCCCAACGGATAGGAGCATTGCGTAGGTTGCGTGTAAGCAAATTCTTTAGTACTTCTGCTTTAGCCTGGTGTACTTCGTCGACAATAATCGCGCTCACGCCATCTAAGAACTCTGCGAGACTTAGTACTGCACTGCCGTCTTTGAACTTCTTATCGAGAATGTTCAAGCTCTGCCATGTGCAGATAGTGTGAGTCTTACCTAACTCCTTTCTGTCGCCGAAGTACACCCCTACATCCAAGCCGCAGTTGCGATAGTCTTCTTCAGTTTGTGTAACAAGTGATTTGTTAGGAACAATGACTAGACTACGTCCATACGGCTCACATAAGTGACTTAGTGTTGCTGTTGTAATTGTTTTACCTGCACCAGTAGCAATCTCTTGCAGGCTCTGTGGATTCTTTAAAAAGTTGTTGATTGCTTCTACTTGATAGTCTCGTAGTACAATGTGTTCGCCTTCTGCTGGATGTCCTTTGGGCCAGCGTACATCTTGTTCCTTCCAGTAGTCTTCTGTGATAGTCGGAAAGTTTAATGTTACAGGATGTCTATTATCTTCAATGTCAACTATTTGAACATTGTTCTTTTCTAGAACTTCTACAATCTTGTCAAGATGGTTTACATACCCCGTGCCGCCGATGCCAAAGAACGCAACCTTGCCATCCCAACGTCCTAGTTTATACTGTGGCATGTATCGTGCGTAAGGAACTTCAAACTTGAGCGCACTAGACAATTTACGTCTAACGTCTACGTCAAGACCTTCTAGTTTAATATTAACTTCATCTTCTATTATAAGTTTACAACTTGCCATTATATCGTATCGTACTGCTTGTATCCATAAAGATTAAACGGACTTAATTCTTCTACACTAAAAATAATTAAATCACTCTGATTCATATATTTGTTTAATTCCAAAGGCAATCTATCTGACTGCAAACACAACCATGCTTCTGGCAGTATTCCACTTTCTAATGTAGGCTTTGTAATTTTATTATTAGTATACACAATCTTTGTGCTATTTGCAAGAGAATTATTTAAGTTGTTATCTTTTATATAATTGTTAAATTTAATATTTTCATCTTCTGTGTTATCTAATCTAAACATAACACTGATATCTTTATTATCAACATACTTAGAAAGTAACTTATGAGTTTGTTCGAGTAAACTATATTCGTTTTCGTTAGGTAAAAGAACAAACAACGGATATCTATCAAGATCGTTTAATGTATCAATTATGTTTGAATAGTTTTCGTAGTCGCTTTTATTCCAAACAGAACTATGCTTTCTTTTAACAACTGACCTTGTAAAGTCAGAACATAATGTTAAACTTTCTTCTACACAGACTTCGTCGAAATATGTTAATCCATAATAATTTTTTCTATCATAAAATTTATACAAATTATTTCTGTTAGGGGTTCCGATTTTATGTGTAATATATTTTTCTGCATTAGGATGCAGATTTTTTAATTTATAATCGTAAACGCCAGGAGCATGCTCATGTTTGCTATGCACTATTACTTTTATTCTGTCTAATAAATCTTTTACTTCCTGTTGAATATCAAAATTAGGAAAATCAAAATACTTGTTTATTTGATATAGATTAGTTGGTGTAAGTTTTATAAAGTGTTCGTGGGAACCTTTTTTATGTAAATGGTCTTTATAGGATATACTTTCTTTTATTTGTTGAATAACACGGATTTGTTTTTTACTGAACGGGAATCTAATCCTAATAGCATCGGCACGCCATTCTTCTAAATGCTCTATTGTAATTTCTTTTCGTCTGTCAATTTCTCTAAAAGAGTACCTAACTTCCTTGATACTTGCATTAATATCAATTTCTTTTTCATCAAAAAAATCTTTGTAATACAAGCATTTTTCTATCACAGCATTATACTGACGTTCTGTTAACGCCATGCCTTTACGTACCTGACTTGCTATACTATTAAGAAAACTTACGTCGCTAGATTCTAAACGAAACTTTGGACTGTATGTATTTTCGGATACAAGTAGTTCTAAACAATCTTCTATGTATATTACATTCATGTTATTATTATAACATGTTGATTTTATTTGTCAATCGTTTAAGTGGGATTCCTTGTGCTATTTCTTCCACAGTCCATTCTGTGTAAGAGTAATCGTTGAGCCATTGTTGCCTATCTGGTAAGGGAGGATTATTTAGATTAGTAAGACTTTTAATACTTACGTCCCAGGCAAGACTTGACTGTGATGTGTATGCAGGAATACCTTCGATTACTGAGTGTATTCCTGGATTGCTGGTCCAACTTACAGTAGTGTAAATGTCATCGAAGCCCATATCAAAACTGTCATAAGTGTTAGGCAAATGGCGAGGGTTTTGTCTGATAACATCTTTAAACTGTCTTTCTATATTTTTAACTGAACATCTAGGATGTGGTCGAAATATTATAGGACGGTCTGTGTACGCTCTAATATTTTTAATAGTTTCTGCAACCCAACGATCCATGCTAGGCAACATATCCCATTGTAGACTACGATCGTGTTGTCCGCAGAGTAGAATATATTCGCCGTCTGTGCGCCAAGGTTTTAATCGCAGATCAAGTAGATCGCAACGCCTACTGTCACACCCACTAGCAGCGAAAGAAGCATCTCTATTAATCCCATTTAGCCCTACCTTCCAAGTTGTTCCCCTTTTAATACCGCCTACTTCTAAGACCACCACCGGTTTGGATTGCGCCATAGCTCTTTCCCATATTGCACGGTTTCCAGCCATACGACCATGGAAAAGAACACTCCAAATAACATCAATGTCCCCGTCATTAGAATTGAAACTACAATCATAACCGAGAGACTTACAACCGCTATGAAAAGCGTCAAAAACTGGTTTAGAATTGAGTGCGCCATACTGTGTCCATAAATTAAATTTCATGATTAAATACTCTGTGTATTTAACAGGAACAACAAATGACTGACATAACTGTGGTAACTACCTTTCATCCAGAAGGCTTAGAAAAATATGGACAGCGATTTATAGATAGCTTTGCTGAAAAAGTAGAACGAGTAAAGTTGCTAGTATACGCAGAAGATTGTGTTCCTGTTAATCCTTGTCCAGAACAAATTACAATCTTAGATGCAAGTGAAGCATTGCCTAAGTTAAACAAGTTCAAATTAAAATACAAAGACGATCCAAAAGCAAACGGAACACCGCCGCCAGAAATAAAAGCTCGCCGTCCTAGAGATTGGCACAAAGCGTTTAAGTGGGACGCTGTTCGTTTTGCTAATAAAGTATATGCTGTGTTCGATGCATGTGCTAGACGTCCTAGTAATTGGGTAGTGTGGATGGATGCAGACACCTATGTACACAGTCCTGTTACATACAATCAGTTTAAAGATTTGCTTCCAGATAATTCATACATTACATATGTAGGTAGAGGTAAAGGATCGCAGACTTGGCCAGAGTGCGGCTTCTATGGTATGAACTTAAATCATCCTGTGTGTCACAGTTTCTTAGAAGACTTTGAACGTATGTACGAGAATGCCGAGAACGGTATCTTTACATTAGAAGAATGGCATGACTCGTATGTGTTTGGCGAAATACTTAAGAAGTATAAAGACTTTAATGCCGAGTATGACTATTCAGCAGACATGTATTTACGAGAAGCAAAGACAGGTGGAGGAGGTCATCCATATATCAATGGTATACTAGGTACATGGTTTGATCATATGAAAGGCGGAAGAAAAAATAAAGGCAAATCTGACATTAAAGATATAATGGTTAATAGAACAGAGAATTATTGGAAATAAAGTATAGTTTCTAAGCCTTGAACAAAAGTAATTTCAACTCTATCATTATTGTTTAAATTTAGCATTTCTCGTAGTCTATTAGTGTGTCCTATTTCTACCCAATTGTATCTTTTAAGGTATTTAAACTTTGGAGGTTTAATAATAAGTGCAGGCAAATTGTTTATTTTACAATTAGCTAATCTTAATTTAGAATCCTTATATTTTCCGTCGGTTATTAAAATATCAGTGTGCCATTCAATATCAGGTCTATAATTATCTAACAAAACATTTAGAGTACCAGGATACAAATTAGGAAGAAATCTAGGAAACCATGTGTTTGAATTATTAGTTCCGTCTATTATTGTTCCGCTTATAGTTAACGGTGTAGGTTTCATTTACTGCACCAAACAGTTTTTCTCTTCTTTTGTCCTGGATCGTCAGCACTTACTTCATGAGTAATTGTTACTTTTTTATATAAAGACTTTAAAAAGTTTATTTGTTCGTGTTGTTGTTCTTTTTTACCGTTTGTTTCAAACAAACAATGATTTGAATTATTATAGACCCATTCTACTAAAGATTTCCAATCTTTAATCCACATACATACAGATAATAAAAATATTACATCTATTTTTTCATTAGCAAAATTATTTAATAAGTTATAGTCTTCTTTATCTAAGTCAAAAACATAAAAACTAAGATTACTATAATTATGAGTATTTGATATTCTATTAGCAACATTAACTAATCTATAATCAAAGTCTATGCCGATACCTTGTTTAATTTTAGACTGTATTTCGTATAACATGCCACCTTGGTTACTACCAATATCTAAAACAGTTTTTCCTGTAAAGTCATAATCTATATGCTCATAACGGTAACTAGGTAATCTTTGTCCTTGAACAGTCTCGCCTAATATATTAAGAGTATGATATCCACCTTCAAATGCGCCACCGTTGTATGCTTTTCCGCTGGTTATAGTATATTGAAGTAAATTTTTTATTTTATCTCTATTGTTCATTATCATCTTTCCATGGTCCGTGTACAGCCCAAGAATGTTTAGTCCATTTAATTTCTTTGTCAGCTGTATATTCTTCTACTATTTTTTCGCCATTAAACTTTGATTCCTGGCGCAATTTTTTAGGTATCTTACTACCGTAGTGTACAAATCCCAAATCATAAACATGAAATCCATTCCCATAATCAATATTTGGGATCTTATACGAAGGATACTTGTCAAACATACTTTCTACAGCATGTCCGTCGTATGATTTTTTGAGCTTAAAAATAGTCCCACTATCCCATATATTTTCATAATAATCGATAAGTTCATTTAATTTAGGATGATTCATATTAAAGATTATAAATCCCGAATCGTGCCCCTTTCTTTGCGACTGACCAGTTGCCCAAATATAATCTAAGCTGAGAAAGTCTTCTAACATAGCATTAAATTTTTTCTTGTTAAAATTTAAAACTTCAATGTCTGTATCTAATAGTATTAATACATCGCAGTTTTTTAAATTTCTAACCGCCCATACTTGGCTTTGCATTTTTTTCCAAAAGCTATTAGTTTTCTTTTTTCCGTTATTATAAGTTACCCAATACTCACTATTATAATTTACAATATTGTCCCAGTTTACTAGATTAATAAAATTATAGGTTATTAACGTATCGTCATGGACAATATGTTTGTCTCCGGGTAATTTTTCCCAACTAGGCAAACAGTATTGTGCAATATGCTGAAAATATTTTGCATCTGCTAGTCCTGACCATTTTATTTTCATAAATAATTCCTCATATGTGCCCATGCTTTTCCGCTTGCAAGTTCTGCAAAATTCCAATGACACATTGCAAGTTTATTTAACCATGGTTCTCTATCAAAAGTTTTAGGTGATTCTATTTTAGTTAAGTCGGTATTTGCAATATCGTATGCTTGACTTATTCTCGGATTTGGATCTGTAACGAATACAGGTATACCTTCTATTGCGCCGGCTACTCCAGGACTACTATTATAGGTTATACAAGCCCAAGCACTCTCCAAATCCTGCTGTATAGTTTCTGCTCTACTAATTCTAACATTTGGATGATTTATTCTAAGGTATTGTTGTGCTCTACGATCGCCAGGATGAGCTCTAACAATAATAGGTCTGTCGCTGATTTTAGAAAGTATGCGTATTATTTTATGACACCACTCCATAACATCTAGTCCACCCATACTCCAGCCGCCATTTCTTTGCAGACATATAAGGATATGATTTCCTGTAGTCCTCCAAGGTTTAACATTGATATTTAAATCTTTACTTATTTGTTGCCATCTTTTGGGATCCGGATTATCCCAAAAGTAATTGCCAGTAGTTGGAAATACATCATTAGCACTATATCTTAAATAGTGATGGGGAGTATTAGCTTTTCCAACCTTGTATAAAAACAAATTACTATCTGCTGTAATAACATGTTTACCGTGTAATAGTTGATTTTTAATAACTTTTTTTCGCAATGATAAGTGAGAAGTGTTACCACTATTTGCATGCACCCATCCTTGTATAATAGCAACATCGCTAGGAATATAGTCAGCAGAATGTTTTATGATTTCGTCACTACTTGTGCTAACACCTTTTGCAAAGTTTTCTAGTATTTGTGTCTTTTCTGTAGTCTTTCCCCGATCTTTTATTGGAATACTAGATAGATAACTAACTACCTTCATTTAAAATTTTCCAAGCTGTTCCATTTTGATATTCTACTTCAGTAAACTGACAATAACTTAGATGCCTTAACACTCTTAAGATTTTTTCTTTTTCGGGAAAATACGGATTATCAATACTTTTTAAATCTTTGTTACATAATGGCTCTGCAGCGTTAGGTCCTAAAGTAAATGCAGGAAGTCCGTACATAACTGCTTCTAAAGCAGCTATACTATTGTAAGTAATAACACAATGAACATTTTTATCAAATGCAATCTGTATAGGATCACTAGCTACTCTAAGTTTCCTATTTTGTTCTTTTACTCGGATTACAATTTCTTTATTACTATATTTTTTAATTTCTTTAACTGTAGATTCTACCCATTCATTTACAGTTAACCCGTATATACTCATTACTTTTTGACTTGGAGGACATAGTAATATATTTTCTCCTCCAAGTTTTCTATCTCGGAGTTTAAATTTAATTAAATCTAATCTGTCAGAAGGACGTTCAATAATTGATTCAACGTTTTGATAATTGCCTTTAGATATTCTATGATAATGTTTTAAATGTCCATTACCTATATATCCAGTATCAATATTATACCATATTAATCCTCTTTGCTTACACGTTTCAATTGCTTTAACCTTAGATTTAGAATTTCCTCGTACGATAACAGGCACGTTAATATCTAGTGTTTCTAGTTGTTCTTGATTAATTAATTTACCTTTTGCTCCTAGAGCAAACTTATGCGCAATACGATCGTATCCTTTTTCGTCTGGGTCATCGCTTTGAGCAAAACAATAGCATGTTGGTGTTGTTGCTGACATATCTTTAATTTCTCTTATGACTGTTTCTATGTTTTTATCATGGTACAATCCTTCCGGATCTACAAGAACATCTAAAACTGATTTACCAATAGATTCAACTTCAGGTAACACTCCGTCAAAAGGAGATAACCGGTTTTTCTTTCTATAATAATTTTGGTATTCTTCGTAATTTTCTCTTTCTTTATTCCATAGATCAGAGTATTCACAGTTTTTATAGTTTTCAAACCAAGGTCCGCCTTCGGTGTAATGAATAAGTTTAGGATGTCCGTCTTTCGGTTCTTTATACCAATTTACTAACCAATTCCACTCATGATGGATTTCGCCAATTTCTGAATCATCTAACCAACTAAATCTATGTAAATATTTTCCATCAATATTACTAGCATTTACTAATTCCTTTGTTAACACACGATTACTAGGATGCGCACAGTTAATAAGCATCATGCTTGACCAATTTTTTCTTGGATAGACAGTTTGTTGCTTGCCATCCATCTTTGTGCCTTCAGCAGGAGTATAATCATGTTTAACACACATCACCGCATACTTGTCGTCTGCTTGATCTAACAATTCTTTAATATCTGTTGTAAGAATCATATCACAATCTATGAATAATGCCCAGCCTTCAAAATTCATAATTTCAGGAACAAGAAATCTTGTAAAAGTAAATTCTGTAGAAGATAATTTATCTTTATCTCTCCAATACAGACCTTCTTTGCGTAGTATCTTTTGCTTTAACGGATGTATGCAAACATTACTTGATTTGGTTTCTATAGAGTGTTTGCAAACCTGATAGGCAATATCTTCTCTACTGTCCCACCCAATAAAAATATTAAAGTCTACTTTAGTTTTTTCTTTCAATATCTTCTTCTCTGCAATCTGTACCGTACTGTATTTCAACAATACGAAGTAAATTATCACTCGTGTTATTTAATTTGTGCCATGCATGTACAGGAATATGTATGTCTTGATGTTTATATAATATAACATTGTCTAGCACTTCCCATTTTGTACTTTGCTGGTATTCAACAGATGCTGTGCCTTCGCTGACTAGCCAGTATTCACTTCTTTTACTGTGTCGCTGCATTGACAAACTACATCCTGGATTGACGGCAAGCTCTTTAACCTTTACTCCTGGTTCTTCGTGGAGTACTCTGTAGTAGCCCCAAGGTCTTTCTGTTCTTGGTGCTTTCCATTCCTCAAGTATCCAACTACTCGAGTTAGCTTTGTTTGTACCACCAACACCAAATTCAAAACTAAGATTTTCAGCAACAACTTCCATTTCAGGAATGTTGCTGTCATTTCTATCCCCACCGTTAGCAAATACAACTTCATCTTCTTCATAGTTCCAGCAGGTATCCTCTATAAACTTTTTACATGTATCGTCAGCATCGTAGTCATCGTCGAATGCAACAACAGCGTCAACCATGCTAAGTGCTTGTATTACTGCGGCTCTTTCTTCGATGGGCATGAATGCACGACCTTTCTTTCTTGTAAGCCATGCGTCGGAATTAACACCTACAATTAATCTATCACCTAATTGTTTGGCGGCTAAAAAATATTGTATATGTCCTGAATGAAGAGGATCAAATCCTCCAGTGACTAGTACTACTTTCATAACACTATTTACAATGTAATGTTTTTTATTCTAGTAACTCTGATTTATATTGTTTTTTGTTTTTTGATATAATTGTTCTATGTCTTTAATATCAACATTAGAATCACAATACACTGCTTCAAAAAGGTTCATAATAAAATCTATAATAACTTGCTTTGGATGTCGGTTATCCTTGCCAAATGAGTCATAAAATAAATCTAAAACAATCTCATATGAAGGCCAATAAAACAAATTTTTATTTAATTCAGTTTCGTTGTCTCTTAAAAATTCATCCAGTGCTGCTCTCAGAATACTTTTACTTACACTATTTGCACTTAAACAATTTATAGGACGGAATGTTGCAGCAAGTGGTACAGGCGATAATGTAAACAAAATTTTTGCGTTAGGTACATTTAAATTAATATAATTTTTTATTTCTTGCAAACATTGTTTAGTTTCTTGCATACTACAAACTTTAAATTTATGTCTAGAAGGATCTACATTTTCTTTAGGAATTGCTCTCCAAAATACTTCGTCTGTGACCTCATCGTACCATATTTCAGAAAGTCCTAATGTTATTATAAAAAAATCTGTATTTAAAAAAATCTTTTTTGTACGTAATCTAATCTCTTCATTGTAGCCAAATTCTTCACCGTTATAACCGTGCCATAACTCTTGGCTAGGTCTTAAATTATCAAAAGCCCATTTGAATTGTGATAATAATGAATGTACATTTACTAATCCTTCACCAATGCTACTTACATAGATATCAGGATCTTTTTCTTTTGAAGTAGTGTATCCTATTTTTGATAAATGTTTTGAAATATTATCAGCAAAGCAACTACCAAATGCAGTAATCTGAGTATCTGCATTTATAATAGGCGAGTTATCAGGAGTCCATCCGGTTAATAAATATTTTTCAAGAAAATTTTCTTTATCAAAATCTTCCTTATAGGGATTAAAATTACAGTTATCACCTCTATAAAAAGACCTACCAATTTTTCTTTTGCCAATATTATCTAATCTACCATCTCTTTTATTTGCTGGTCCGTCTACTCTTTTTATACTCATAAAGTTGCATCTTCCATTCCTGCGACTCGCAGTTTAACTACATTAGTAATCTGCCATTGCTTTTGATCAAGTGCTTTTAACACACCTAACCACTTATTGCGTAACAATGCAAATTCGTTGATGATCTTTTCATAGTCAACAACATCTGCTTCACCGTCAACATACTTTTCTACGTCACGACTTGACAACGCTCGTTGATAGTTTTCAAGATATTTTTTAAAGAAAGAACTACGCAGTCTGCGTAGCTCTATATTTAGATAGTTAAGAATTGCTTCAATCTCTTGAAGTTGATTAAAACGATGTTCGACTACTCCTGGCATAGCCGCCGCAGCTCTTTCTACATTACCTGTAAGTCTGCACTCCTGACGAGCTTCATCGAGCTCGCCGGTAAAGTAGTTAATTGCATCTGGAATTTTAGAAATATCTCTAGATACCTCTGAATACCAACCCATTAGTAGTCCTCATCGTCATAACTTTCATCTAGATCAAGATAGTAATTAATAGCAACATCAAGATGTTTGTCATTGCCTAAACAGTTAGTTAACACAACATCGTCAACTCCGTAATCAGCAAGTAAGTCTACAAATCTTTCTACTGCAATTTCAATCTGTTTTTTATCAATATACTCTTTAAACAGATTCCAAACATCTGTGATTTGTTCTTCAGTCATTAACAGCGGGCTCCTCGATAGTGGTAGAAGTTTCATCTTCTACAGAGGTATTTACCACTGTGTCATCTTTTTGTGCAAAATCTAACATCACTTTATCGAGCAACTCGCCTGTCCAATTCTTTCTATATTCCTTGATCTCTTCACCTTCTGCTGTAGTATAACGCAGACGGTTACCATCTTTAACCAGTACACCTTTCTTTTCAAAAAGATCTACAATACCTGAGTAAGGATCCATACCTGTTTCATATGGGATCTTAACCTGTACACCTTCAAACGGTTTAGCATAACGAGTCTTCATTACCTTACAAGCGGCACGGATACCGTGTACTTCTGAAGTCTTGTTACCGTCTTCGTCTTCTTTGAGTTTTAGTTTTTTCATTGCTACAACAATACTTGAAGCATATACAAAGCCTTGCCCACCCGAGATCTTATCATCCGGATCAAACATATCTTGGCTTGCATATGTATGGTTAGTACATACCATGCCTACATTGTAACTACCGAACATATTAACACAGTTACGAACAAGTGCTGTTAGTGCCTTAGGCTTACGACCCATGTCACCTTTCATGTCACCCTTGTTAAACTGATCAACGTCAGTAGGTGTTAGCAACATACCCAGCGAATCAATAACAAACAATACCTTAGGACGGTCTTCTTCATTCATTGCTTTGTAGTCGCCCATAAACACTGACACTGTTTTAGCAACATCGTCAATCATTGACATGTTAAGTTTTAACAGTTTGTCTTCTGAAGTATCTACACCAAGTGCGTGTAACCACTGCTCGTCAAGAGCGTTTTCTGAATCAACTAGAACAACATAGATACCTTGTTCTTGTGCGGCTTTTACAATGTTGCCTGAGCAGAAGTATGATTTGCCTGAGCCCGACTCGCCTGCAAATACTGTTACCTTACCAAGCGGAACACCTTTGTGCCAGTCTCCTGAAATAAGATAGTTAAGTGCATAGTTACCTGTGCTAATCCAATCAGTAGGATCGTTAAATCCTGCACTCATACCTGTAATGGATTTTGTTAGTGAAGTCCTAAACTTGCTAGGATCAAATGCCTTTGCCATATAATCTCCTAATCTAAAAAGCAAATGGGGGATTGCTCCCCCATGATATTACTGTCCTTGACGTGAACGGATCATTGCAAGAATGTCTTGCGCATTTCCGCCATCACCTGCAGATGCTTCTGCTTGTGGTGCTGGTGCAGGATCGGGTGTAAATGGTACATCCGCTGTTGCAGTAGTTTCAGGAATTGGTGCAGGTTGTGGGGTAGGAGCACTTTGACTAGTTGCTGTAGCATTTGGGCTAGCAGCCATGTTTGGATCACCTGTGCGAGCTGCCATACCTGCAGGACGGAAGTATTGGCTCCAACGATCTGGATCATATGCTTCGCCATCTACTGATGCTTCGAACATTTCTTGCATTACTTTAAGCTCTACGTCTGTCGGCTTTTTAGGTAAGAAGTCACTTAGATTAAACAAGCCATGTGTGTTAACTGCCTGCATTTCCGCATCACCTAATGGACGCTCACGACGTGCCCACTGTGAAGTAGAATAGTCTGCATATCCACCTTTGCTTGTTTTATTAAGACGGAAGTCTACACCTGCTGTGTAATCTGTTGGCAATTCTTCCATGTCTGGATCCATAAGCGCCTGCTTAATGATCTGGAAGATTTGTGGACCAATGATAAACCTACGGATTGGATTTTCCGGAGTAGTATCATCAGATAGCGGGTTGTCTGTAACAAAGCCTTGGAAGATGTAAGAACGCTTTTTCCAATACTTACGACCCATGTCTTCTAGTGAAGGATCTTTAAACCAGCCACGAACTTCGTTGAGAATATTACATGACTCACCGTACATTTCCATACAAGGAATCTGTACTTGTACTGGCTTGCTAGATGTATCGCCTTTAACTCCACTAAAAGGAAGTTTAATCATAAGACGTTCTGTCCAGAAGAAAGTGTTGTCTTCATTACCGTCAGGTAAGAAACGCATGGTTGCTGTTTCACCTTCGTTCATGTTCCAGAATGGATAGATTGCGTTATCACCGCCGCTTGATTGACGGTTGCCTGAAGCGCCTGCTTCTTGTTCTTTGAGCTTCGCTCGGATTTCTGCTAATGATGCCATAGTGCCTTTTCTCCTATAATATTTGCCTATATGCTTTAGTGCCTATTTGTGTAGCACAATGTATATACTACACAACTTTATTTAGTTTGTCAACTAAATTTTTGAAATTTAACAGGATTTTTTACAATCCTGCTAAATCTTTAATTCTACTTAATTCTTCGTTGCCTTGATCAAACTTTGCGCCAACTTCGTCGTACATATCGTGTACTAGATCCATTACTGATGTATCTAATCCCATTGGTCTCTTGCCTTGGATTAGTTCAGCAATAGAGTAGAAATCTTCTAGTTGGCTTGCAATCATTCTTACGTCTTCGTCATGGCCGCCTTTTCTTGCGTCTTCCATTTCTTGTTGCTTTTGTTTGATCATGCCGGTTAGTTTTTGCATAACTTTTTTGTCAGCATCGTTTAGTTTACGGTTTTCTTGCATATCAGTGTCCTTGTAGCCCATAACTTCTGCAACTTTGTTATTGATCATCTCAAGCATTTTCTTTGCAGTTTCAATATATTCTTCGCCGTATTCTTTTTCTACTTTTGTAAGAACAGCAGTTTCGCCTTTTGGAATTTGTCCAGTCTTTGGATTTACAAACTGCATAACATATTCGCCTAATGGTAATTGTTGTTGCTCTGATGATTCGTCGCTTTCAGAAGCATTGTCAGTATCATCATACATACCTGCGATGCCGCCGGTATCAAGACTATCGAGTGTTCCGTTAAGAGCACTTAATATTTCTGGGTGCGGTGTTTGCCCGTCAATCTTAACTGAACGAGCGCCTCGTGTATATTCTACTGAAACTTTATCTTTATCGATGCCTGTTTCATTACTAAATGTGTCACGAATAACTTGTTCTGCCTTTGTGTATCTTACAGGAACTTGTAGTTCAATTTCTTCGCCATCTCTCGGACGCTCATCGAACGGAACAAAATCGCCTTCTATGCCAAATCTTTTGTGTAGTGCGGCATCCATGTCATTATCTCTGTCTGCTTCACTAGTTTGTTCGTCAATTTTTGCTACTTTTAAATCTTCATCTGGACCGTAATAATCTTCGAGAGAATTGTTCTTCTCGTCATATACCCATGGGCCCTGTCCGCCGCCCTCTTCCGAGTGTGGATCATTATCAAATGCCTGTAGTTTACCCATGTAATCTACAATCTTAAATATCTTCTCACTTTTAGGATCTTTAACTTTAAATAGTACGTCGTCCTCTTTCATGCCACTAAAAGCACCGATTACATTATCAACTATATCTCGTCGATATCCTTTTGATATATTCATCTGTCTTAAAACACTTCCTAAATTTAGGCTTTTTATTGCTTTAGGAATCATATCGTAAATTTCTTTTTCTGATGCATTAGATGATACACCCATCTTTTTCAATTCTTGAGCAATCAATGTTGCATCGTCAACAGCTTCTTTATCAGCTTCGCTAAATTGACCCATTAGGTCTTCGAAGCTGGTTTCAATTGCGTCGTCATAACTATCAACTTCCATCATAGGAGCCATATCTTTTAACATGGCTTCTATTTCATCTTCGTCGTATTTGCCAGATTGTGCAAGCATGTCAACTAGCTTGAGGATTTCGTCCTTTGTCATACCGCGTGGAATGTAATCACCCACTTCGCTAGGCTCGGCAGGACCACGACCGCGAACACCTTTCAACACTTCTGCATAAGTGCGTTCTACTCGATCTCTGCTGTTTGCCATCATTGATAGATCGCCGTCTTCGTCTAGTAAATCTTCCGGACCAATTTCTTCTGCAAGTGTAGTTTCACTTACTAGTCTGTATACATATGGGAATACATCTTTTAGCTCTTCGTTAAATTGACGAATTGTAAGTTGATCAATCCAATTTTCTCTAACGTCATCAGGTACATCTTCCATTACCGTTGCTTCAAAACCTTCTACTGCTTCTGTGTAGTATCCTGTTCTTTGTAAGCCTTGTACTCTCGATTTAATAGTTTCAATTCTTTCACTGACTGCATCTACGTACCTTGCTAAACCTTCTGCCATTACACTAGAACGACTCATGTAGTTTTTAAACTTACGTAGGCTAGATAGTTCTTCTGACAATCCTGTGATGTGCTGACCGAACTCATCAAATGGTTTGCCGCCTTCTGCTACGTGACGAGCCATTGCTCTTGCTCCATTTAAGTGACGATACGGGTACTTAAATCTTTCTCCGTCTGCACTTTCAATATAGATAGAGCCAATACCTTGTGTTCTGCTAACAGGATTTTCCTGATTAACGTTTGCTCTATGCTTGATAACAATACGTGCAGAATCAACATCCTGATAACTTGTTCTGCTAGTTCCGTATAATTTTGATTCGGTCATTTGAGTGTCCCCGGTATTTGCTAAAAAATTGTAATCTCGTTTTTTTAGATTCGATCTGTTAATATCACGTATGTCAAAATTTAACATACGCTTCTTGGCAAACTGTCTTAGTTCTTTAAGAAAGCTGTACCATACATTCTGTGTTCCTTGATCTTCGTTGTTTATAAAATCATTAGAAAATGTAACTGATATTCCGTCATCTTCTGAAAGGGCAACACTTACTTTGCCTAATGATTTTCCTTCTGTTGTAAAAGTAAAATCAAAAAATCTAGCAGTTTCAGGTTCCGTTACAACTTCTCCCGCTTCGTTGCCGATTGTTAAATTTTCAAATCTGCCTCTAATTTTAGAAAACAGATCACTTGCAATTTTATCAAGGTTGTTCATAATTGTATTTATCAATAGTTATTACTAATGAAGATCGGCATTGGCGGCTCATAATCTTCTTCTTGCTCTGTTTGTACAAAGGTATTGTAAACTCTAGGATCCCAGTCTTTTAATACTGCCATCATTCTAAGTGCTAACAAAGTTGCTGATATAAGATCGTCGTTGTGTCCTAGTTTTGCTTGATAGGAACTGCCCGTAGCTACAAAGTTTTTAAGTTCACTTATAAATGGTTTACTGCGTATTGTCATTTTATCGTTTTCAATCATTGTCTTTAGACGACTACATGCTGTAATTTTTGTAGAGTGTGTTGTGTTAAATCCTTTGCGGAACTTTCTAACATGTCCCTTTCTAATTGGTTCACTTACAAACATACCTGGAATATTTTCTTCACCGAAATCGTTGATAACAATAAGTGCGGCTTCGCCTATGCCATTATTTTCTACACTCCAGTATATATTGTTACTAATGCCAGTTTCTGATTCAATATATCTACAAATATCTGCAAGTATTCTTATCTGACCTGGAATAGCAGTTTGATTGTGTTGCCATTCTGCAACCTGCTCATAACTAGGCAATTCAAATACTTGGATGGCTGCAAAGTCTCCACCAGTGCCCATACTAGGGTCTAATGCAACTGCATATGTATATTGACTCGTTGGCTTTTTATACCAACGAGTCTGGCCCATGTTTAATATAGGACTTGATCCTTCTAGCACAGCAAGTTTAATAGAGTTTATCAGTGTTTCGTCAAATACTAAAAATTCACAGCCGTATTCTCTGCGGAATTTTTCTTCGCCAATACGACCAATTTCTTCTTCTTTCCATTTTTCGTCTCTGTCAGGATGCTCCCACCAATCTGCTCTAAAAGAATAAAATCCATTAATGCCAACTTCACTTTCGTTACCGTGTGCGTCAAACTTTTGCTCTGCTTGTTTCCAAATTGTAGCAAATGTATCTTCGTCTGAATTGGGTGTACTTGTTAGAATAGATCTACCACCTGTTGCTAGTGTAGGTGATATTGATGTCCAGAACTCTTCCGCAATATTAGGCTGTACGAACGCAAACTCATCGCAGTATAATAGTGAGATACTCATACCACGTCCTGTGTTGCCTGTTGTTGTTTGGCTTACAATTCTACTACCGTTTTCAAACTCTATACTACCTTTGTTGTAACTTGTAACACCTGCACGAATAAAGTCTGGACACATTTCATATACATAGCGAATACGTTGCATGATTTCTTGAGCACCTGTGTACTTGTGTGCCGCAATCAAAATAGTTTGATCTGGATTAAACATTGCATACCAACACAAATAGATAGCTGCACAAGTAGTCTTTCCCGTCTGTCTAGGCATCATGTTAATGTTAAATCTATAATTATGATATGAATTGAGTAATCGTAGTTGATATTCGTAAGGTTCAAATAATAATTTGCCTTTTACAGGATGCTGAATGTAAGCAAAATTTTCTGCAAAGTACAAATAACCTAGATCAGGATCCATACAATTTGCAAGATGATTGATCTGCTCTTCTGTATATGTTTCTTTTTTATTTGCTTTTTTGGTTAATACACCATCTAACGATTTACTCATACTTTTATTTAACCATAAAAAAAGCCCCTTGCGGGGCTTTTGATTTATCCTGCGTCTATGCAGTTATTAACTCGTTTGCCGCCTTTCATTTTAGTTGGCTTTGTAGGATGGATTTTCTTACCGTCCCAACAAGCTGGTCCACCTGCTGGAGACTTTTTACCTTTCTTCTTATTACTACTTTTCTTGCCTTTTCTTTCTAAGACGTCTTGCGTAACTTCAAAGATTTTCATTTTTTCTTCTTTCCGCCTTTTTGATCTTTGCCAGTAGCGCCTGCAATAATATCGCCTCTAGTTACTTTATCATATGGAGGATAGTTGTTTGCTAAATTACCATCGCCTTTCTTAGATTTCTTTTCTTCAAGAGCTCTATATAGCATATCTTTGATACTTTCTACAGCCATTGCGTTGTCGCCGTCCTGAGCTTTGGCATACATTTTCTTTTCACGATTTAAACCACCTGACAAATCTTTTGTCATGTATTGTGTATCTTTGTATTCTTCTTCGTCAGGAGAACCATCTGGACTATTAGCATATGATTCATTATTTCCGCGAGCTTCTTCTTCCGCACTGTGTAGGAAACTTATTGCTTCTTCTGCCGCTTCTGCTTGTGCTTGTGGACCGTCATGTATTGCATCCATAACTATGCCAATAGCTTTTTCATAGTGCGAGCCTTCTGGAGCATCACCATTTCTTAAGTAGTCGCCTAGTTCGTCTGCAATGTCATCGGCCATGTCATTATCGTCCATTGCTGCATTTTGGATTTCAGAAATATCACTCATAAGTCTTGCGAATACTGAATCAGGATCTTCTGGCTCTGCATTACCGCCTACTACTACTTCTTCAAGACCACTAAGTCTTCTAATACTGTTTAGATCTTCTTGACTTTCATCCAGTCCCAGCAATGATACCGCTTTTTCTGAACTTTCTTCATCTGCAGGTTCGCCCATTATTCTTTCAAACTCGTCGAACATTGCTTTAGTGATAGGTGTATCCTCATCACTTAAAAATCTCAAGGCATTACCTAGTATTTTGTCTTCGCCGTGTTTTGCTACGAGTGCATCGTATTCACTTTTTTCGACTGTGTCTAAATCCACACCCGAATCTTGAAAGAACTTAAACATGCCGTCTGCTAAACTACCGATGTCTGCACTGTCATATTGATTATATTTTTTATACCAAGATCTTAGTTGATCTTCGTCTGCTTCTTCAATGCTTTCTTCTTTAGGCATTAGTGCAATGTCGGGTTGGTTATCACCGTCCATGTCAACATCTAATTTAGTGTCTGATGGACCTACTTGTCCTGCACCTGATAGTCCTGCGTTTTGCATGAGTTTTAATAAATCATCTACATGATCTTTGCCACTTGCGTTTAAACTTACGTTCATTGAAACTGGCTGACCTTGTGGCTCTTGTGGCATAGCTGCCGGAGCTGGCACAGGCATTGGAGCTTCGCCTACACGATTAAATGATTCTAAAATAGATTGCATACTATTTTTGTCTGCTGATGTAGCTGTCTTAGACTTGCTTTTAGTTGTTGCATCAAAATTCTTTAAGATGTCTAACATATTGTCACTCATGATTAACTTCCTAACGGGCTTTTACTATTTTCTGAATCATCAATATCTGTGCTTTCACCCACTGGTGCGCCTTCCATTGGATCATTATCTCTTTCTTTGCGAACTTGCTCTAGTTCTTTTAGAAGATCCATAACACGAGTTGTGCCCGCTGTACTCTGCGGATCTTTAACAGGACCGTCTTCTAATTCTTCTTTTGTAAGCAATGCTTCGTATGGTTCGTTTGACTTAGGTTCTTGGTACTCTTCTTGAGCTTCGCCTACGCCACGTACAATAACATGACTTACAGGTAAATCACAGCAATATGGAATATATTGTTCTAACACTTGTCTAGTAGTTGGATAGTTTAAACTAACTTCGTAGTAGGTAACTTCCATGTTTGATAATTGTGGGAAGTCTAATGGACGTTCCTGAATAGGAGTTTTCTTTCCACTACTCATGTTAGCGACACCAAACTTTTGCAATGATGTTTCTAATTTATCTACACACCCTTCTGGTAATTCACCAGCAATTCCAATTTTGAAATCATAGGTCTTTTTTGATTCGGTCAAATATTCTACAAAACTTTTCATAATATTATTTATCCTTGTCTAGCCCTTTTAGACGCTCTAGTAGGCTGTTTCTATCAGTGACAACATATCCTTCGCCATTGATAATACCTTGTTCATCATTCGAACTATCTCTGTCCAGTTTTTCTTTTTTTAATTGCAATTCTACCATTTTTAACTTTTTGTCCAACTTTGCAACTTTACTATCTAGGTTAGTTTTTAAAAATGTGCTGGCTACTTCAAATACTCTACCTGAATAGCGACTTTCTACATTCATACCTAGATCCATTAAATCTTCATATGCTGCCATGGCTTTGTCAGCAACTTCGTCTAATTCTTCGTCAGCCATTTCACCTAGGCCTTTTACTTTAGGCAAAGCAGAAGCAATTTTGTCAAACTCTTGTATTTCGGCAACAACTTCTTTGTTCTTTTGTCTTTGAGTTTTTTTAGATTCTTCTTTTGCATCTTCAACAAACTGTTGATTTTCGGGCATGTTTAATAAATCTTCTAGTTTCTTAGTCATAACACTAACCTTAATATACGCACTTATTTATCTGCGTCTTCCTTGATGGAAAATATCCTTTTCACTGATTACACGAAACTTAATGCCTTGTTGTTTACACCATGCATTTGCTGCTTCCCATTTTGCTTGATTTATAACCCAATGTGCTTTATTGTGTTGCGAATTGCCTAGACTTTCTTTTACGGTTTGATTTTCTGGTTTTACTTCTATTAATTCTACATGTTGTCTACCGTTTTTGTCTGCATAAGCAATAAAAAAGTCTGGTACATAAATTGTTTGTTTTCCGGTTAATGGATTACGGTATGGAATTCGTATTGCTTCGCTTGCCCACTTTGCTATTCCTGCATGTTCGTCACAGAACCGCATAAATGCAAACTCCCAACTCGAACGATAAGTAGGTGTTTTGTTGCCCATGTATTTGTCAGGGTTTTTTAGATTAAATTTTCCTTGAGCAAATCTAGACATTTTAATTACCTAAATCTAAAACTAGCAGGATAAAATTCGTTTGAGCCAGTATTTGACAGTTGTGCATTATTGCTAGCGTCTAGCCATACTAATTTTTCTACTATCGATGATCCTTCATACCATATCCACAATCCAGTAGGTTCACTAGGACTTAGTGTTATTGTACCAGAACTTAGATTTGCATAGTCTCCGTCGCTAGCTCCTGAATACTGTCTACCTATTTTTACTGCTTTTGTTACAGTAAGTTCTACTGTGTCACCTACAAAATATGTTTTTGTTTTGTTAGAACCATTATCTAAAATTCTATCTTGGCCTTGCGTATAAAATGTGGCTGTAGTTATTGCATAAGTTTGATTAGGAGTGTCATCATAAAATGGAACCAAGTTGTCTCCTGTAACAGATGGAATAGAGTTGCCTTGACTATCAGTTGCGCTGGTTATATTTAAGGTCATAAAGTTGCCTTTTAGAATAGGTCCTGCTTTAAGAGTAAAGAGCCAATAGTTAAGTGTTCGCATAAAACCATCAATTGTTGGAACATTTGTAACTGTTAACGTACCTGTAGGATTATCAAAATAATCACTGGCATTGCCCTGATCTACAGTTATTTCATAATCAAATGTTGTGCCTGCAGGAATGTTGTATAATATTGCATATATTCCTAGTTTAGCGCCTGGTGGATAATAATAGTCTGTTGTTGATCCACTCACTAAAGAATTTACTCTTCCACTTGAACTTGAGTCCCAGTATAGTTGCCATCTAAGCCAATCAGGAGTCCTTGTTGTTCCGTCATCTACCACTGTTATATTTAGAGAATCTCCATTTGCGCCGTCATTGACAGATATAGTCAAAGTTTGTGTAGGCTCTATAGCTTCATTTGCGAGGATTGTAAACCTTGCTGTTCCTGTGTTATTGTTTATTTCAAAGTATTGTCTTCCTCTAATTGCCGCACCAGAACTGTTTGATACTTCGTAATACCAGTTTCCGCTTGTTGATGTTACCGTTAAAGGAACAATAGTACCGTCTGGAACATTTGTTGTTGTAAGTGTTACAGTAATTGTGCCATCACCTTCTGTTACTGAACTAGGTCCTGATAGAGAGTATGTTCTATCTGCAGGAACAGGAATACCACTAGGTAATAAGGTAATTTTTGCAGCATTAGGGTTTAAAGTTAAGTAGTTTTCCATGCTAGTATAAACATTGTAATTAAATGCAGGACTATTAAATTTGGGCACTATCATTATAGATCTAGGTTGGGATGCATCTATGTTTTTTGTAGGTATTGTAATTTTTGTTACCTTATACATAGGCATCGCATCACTTGGCACATTGCGGACTTGTTCTCCTGTGCTATTATAATAAAATCTTTGTAAGATTCCAGATTCCCAGTTTAAACTATCGTATCTGTTATCAGTGTCACGTGTATTGTCCCACTCCCAAGGATAAAAAGACCAATAATCGTCGGTGTTTTCTGAATCACGGAAAACATATATTTCTAAATCTTCTCCTTCTGTAATTGTTGTTCTAGGATATTTTACAAGGAAGTCTATTTCTCTATCTGAGCCACCATTACTCATTGTAAGTTTTTTTGCTGATATAAAAGGTGCCCTTAAAAGTTTATTTGGTCCGCCAAATATTGTTTGGTCCGATGTGTAATCATCTGTGTTGCCAGTTCCTTTCATATGATTAGACCAAGCAAGTTGTGAAATATAATCTTTAAATTGATAATGATTCCATTTGCGTCTAGCTTCTGCTAGCTGTGCAATTACTCCTGTTACTTGCGGACACGCCATTGATGTACCAGAAATTGCCATAGCCCTATAGTTAGTATCAAGATAATAGTCACCTCTATAATCTGCAGAGTACCCGTTCCATATTGTACTTCCTTCAGGTATAGCTCCCATAATCCAACTTCCTGGAGCATATAAATCAACTCCTGGACCTGCATTACTAAAACTTGATCTTATATTATTTGTAGGTGGATTCCAGCCGCTGGTGCTTCCATTACCGAAGTTCATAGCTCCTACAGTTATTACATCGCCGTTTCCTGGAGTTGCTCCTCTATGATAATACCGTGTTCCGTATACACTAGAAGTCCAATAGTTATCGTAATCGTCTCCGCCTGGAACATCTACTTTGTGTTTATCATTACCTGCAGCAGCAACGACTATTATACCTGCATCGATACAATCTTGTATATCAGCATCAACTGAAGCAAAGTTAACAGGAAAAAGATAATCTCCATCATTGTTTTGCTGGCTTTCAACCATGCCGTATTGAGATTGCATGGTAGTTCCAGTCCAAGGAGTGCCTCTATAATTACCCCCTGTGATGTTAATATAAGGAGAAAAATATCCCCAACTATTACTCATAATTGTAGGATTATCATTTGTTTTGTTTTGATGCCAAAGCCTCATTAAATTAATTGCTAAACTAGTTCCGAATGCATCTGTATCGAAAATTTTAATAGCATAGATGTTAGCAGATGGAGCCCAGCCAAATCTTGCACCAGCGACTGTACTACTACAATGTGTGCCGTGACCATATTGGTCTGTGTAATGTTGAGCTCCTTGAGTATATGTGCCAGACAATCCTGCTTCTGCAGGCCAATCTACTTGCTGTAGTCTACTTACGCCTGTAATAGGATCTCTCCATTCTGGATGATCAGCAAGAATGCCACTATCGCATATAACTATATCTACATTTTTTCCTGAAGCAGTAATTCCATCAACCCAGCCGTCTGGTCTTACAGTAAAACTTCTAGTACCATGTGTACTCATCCATTTACCCCAGTCAGTTTTGTCTGAGTAATAAAATCCTTGATTAGCTGTTCGTTCTCCGGTACGTCCTACATTATGAAGCAATTCACCGCCGTTTTCTATTTTAGAACCTACTCTTACATCTATAACACGAGTATCTGTTCGTAAAGTTTCTGCCTGTTCTACAGTCATTATTAAATCAAAATTACGCAAACTTTCTGGTTTTTCGTTATGGACAGTATACCCAGCAGTATGCATTTCTTGCATAAAGTCTGCTTTATTGACGCCTTTGTGTAAAGTAACTACACAACGATTTTCAGACATTTTGAATTTCCTTAATAAAGCGCATTCCAAGAAGTTCCATCATAAAACACAGGATACGGGTCTGTACCACTTTTTAATCCTGGATCCCAGCTTACGCCGTCTGCTACAGCAAAACTTCCACTAACAGCAGTGGGTGCCGAGGTTTGGGCTGTTAATTCTAAAACTTTGGATGCAGAAATACTGCCATCTACTGCAAGAACGCCTTCACTATTTCCTGTATTAAAAACAAAATCGGCTCCACTATCAAATGTAGGATTCCCTACACCTGTAAAAACAAAATCAGTTGCTGTAACTGTGTTAAAAATAACGTCGTCTGTTGTGTTTAATGTTTGATCTCCACCGCCAGGTAACCCTGTGACAGTGGCTCCTGTAAAATCAACTCCTGCTTGGAATTCTACATTAGAAGTAAAAGTTGTGCCTTGTTGTGCAATTTGTAATCCTACTACATTAACATTTGTAAAATCTACAATAACACTGTCGTTAAATTTCAGGCTGTTTTCGATAACAACATCGCTTGAAAATGTAGTTGCCGGTGTTACAGTAATTGCACTACTATCGTCCGTGTCAATTATACTATTTGCAAAACTAAAATTACCTACAGTATCTCCTACAATACTTGACAAATCTACACTGTTACCATTTGAAATAGAAAGTGTTGTACTAACCAACGAAAGAGTTTGACTATCAGTTTCTGCAGTAATATATCCTACATCGTTTGTAAACTCTGACAATAGAGTAGGTATAGAACTTATTGTAATAAATCCTGCACTATTTGTTAATTGATTAGTATCAGTTGCAATAGCTGGTCTATTAATAAGATCATTATAGTTGCCACTAAACAATATTCCACCAACGTCTGCAAGTTCTGATACGTCTTGCGGTATAGTAGGTTTGTTTGTTAAACTTGTATATGAACCGTCAAATGTAAATACAGGCGGAACATCTGTTAGATCATTGAATGATCCTGTGTATGCTAGATTTGATAATGGACTTACATACCCTTGTGATTGCGGATTTCCGTATGTTACATCTGTAATTAACTTACGCCATGCACCGGCATGTGCATAATATAGTGCGCCAGTATCATTTGCTTGCAAAGTCATACCACTGTAGGTGTTTGGATTATAAGAAGCAAGATCGTTCTCAGTTGCTACTGAATTAGAATATAGAATTTTATTAGATCCAAAATCTACATTTTCGTTTCCTATGTCGGGTATGTTATCAACAGTGGTTTGTAAATTATCTACTCTGCCATCTAAATCGGAAAAGTTTCCGTCTAACTCTACATGAGTAAGTGCTGCACCTTTAATTGTTCTTAATGTAATAGCCATCTTATTTCCTATACTACATAACCTGGTTCGACAAATCCAAGTTCCATAAATGTGGTTGTGTCGTCTGTAATTACAACTTCAACAAACTCTTGATCGCCAATGTTTCTAGCTTCTAGTCTGTTGCCTGTTATTGTTCTATATCCTATACTACTAATATTTTCTCTATTGTAGTTTAATATTTCTGCAACTACTGCATCAAGTTGCACTTTATTAAAATTTTTAATACCGTCTAATAATTCAAAAGTTTTAATATTATCTAATTTTGCTTGTTGTAGTAAAAGGCCTGCTACCGCTGTAGCACTTACTTTTTCAAATCCACGTTTTTCAAAAAACCCAACCACTGCATCAACTTCATTTGCAGGAAATGCAAGTTTTTTTGTAAAATATTTGTTGTAAAATTCTTTTACTTTAGTTGAGCTATCTATTCTCGTACTAGCAGGTAAGTTACTCATTATAGTCCTCCTCTTACTCTGCCAGAAGCATCTCTATTGGATAGATCAGCATTGCTTACTTTACTGTTTGCTTTTCCTGTAGCGACTGCGCCTTGTATTTTTTGTTCATAATTTTTAGCAGAAGTATTAATAGCACCGCCGATTGCTTCAAGTTTTTGGAAGAATCCACCATTGCCGGTGTTCTTTGGAAAGTTGTATCCTGCTGTCTGACCTGACTGTGATTGTCCTGCTTGCTGTACAGCTGCTTTAAAAATATTCAAACCTTCTTCTCTTAATCCTTCTGAGGTTAGTCCTTTAGCATTTGTAAACACATTAGCTGCATCTCGTAAAGTTCCAAGACTTACATTACCACTAGCAACATCGTCTAGAACACCTTGTATACCTCCTAGAACACCTCCTTGTCCTAGCAAACTTTGTGTACCGCCGCCAGCAACACCTAAAGGACTAGGAGTAGTATCGTAGTGTTCTTTGGCAAATCCTGGAGGAGAATCTTCTCCTGTAGGTCCTCTACTATATAACACTGCTTCATATGCAACCTGCATTGAATTTTCTGCAACTCCCTGTGCGTCTGATTGATCTAGTTTATCGTGACCAAAATTAGTAACCAAAGGATTAACAAGAGTATAGGCAATATATTCGTGTCTAGCCATTTGATAAATTGTTATCTTATCAAAAAACGGAACAGAAGCTCCGCTGTCTAAACCATATCTGCTTTTATGTTGGTACTCTCCGCCATAGGTATTTCTTGACATAAAAGCATTACTTGAACCGCTTTCTATATGGGTTCCATCTCTAAAATAATATCTATAATATGCCTCCATTAAAGTACTAGTTACACCGAGATTATCGTCGTGGAATACAAAATTTATCGGTTCGTACTCTAATGTTGTTTGTAAATTCTTTTTGCGATTGTACATATTTTTAGTTACAGTGTTTACGCTATAACTAGGAAGATCTACTGATTTTACTAATAAGTTAATTTCGTTGGTATGTCTTTGATGAAAGTTAATGAATACATCTTTGGCAGCTTGACCAATAGAAAATACTACATGATAAAGGTATTTGGTTTTAGGAGCAAGTCTAAAAGCACTATCAACATAAAGTCTCGATGCGTGTTTGTAATCGCCAAAAGATCCTTTGGGATTAGTTGCACCGCCGACTAAGTTATCTAAAAATCCATTAAGTATATTTGCCATAATAATATTTATGCCATTTTATTAACTGCGCATAAAACAAAAGGAGCTATAAAAGCTCCTTTTATCTGGCATTTCAACTTGTAAAAGTATTATGCGCCGCCACCTGTGATTAGGCTTCCTAGTGTTCTGCCTACCGCAGTACCAACACCTTCACCTTGTGGTGTTTGAACAGCGTTGTCATAACGAATTGCTAGTGTGATCTGAACTGGATCGTTTGTTGCATATGCTAAACTGTTGTAGTTAGCATTCTGTACAAAGCAACCATATAGTTCAAATGTTTCTAGTACATTCGGTGTGTTAGCACCGTTGCCGCCGTCTAGAATTTCAATTCTAGTAGTAAACTTATAATCAATACCTGAAGCTGCACTTGACTGTTCAAAGAAATCAAACTGCTTCTGTAATTGTTCACCGACTAGTTTTTGTACATTGTTGTTAACGTCTTCACGTAAGTTTAATGTAATTGGATCCCATGCATGCTTACCTGCAAGGTAAACACGAGAGTTATAAACAGGTACTTCAATTTCTTCAAAGTTTACAGTTGGACGAGTTACGTCTATTACCTGCTTGGTTAATTCTGTAGTAGGTGTACTTACACCAAAGTTTTCTAGTGTCACTCTAAAGCGATATTGTAACTTAGGCATTAACAAGCCTTGGCTTGCTGCACTGCTGTCACTTGCTAGTGGCACTGTAATTTTTGATAGTGTTGAAATTGCCATCTTATTCTCCTATATAACTATTTAGCCAAAATAGGTCCCCTTGCGGGGACCCACTTTTTATAGGCCTGCGATCTCGCCTGTGTTCTTCAATCTTAGTGGAATGTAGATGAATTCAACAGCCTTAACAGGTTCAATAGCAATGTCTAAGTATAGTTCATTTCTATCTATTCTATTTGGTGTGTTGTTTGACTCATCACAAACTACTAAGAAGTCATACAGTGCTCTTTGACCTACTAATTCAAGTAGTAAACTTTCTGTTGCACCTTTGATTTCATCTCTGGTGATCTTATCGTTTGGTTCAAAGATGTATGGCTTAGCAAGTTTGTTCAACTGTGAACGTAAGTAAATTACTAAACGTGCTACGTTGATACGATCTAATGCACTTGCATTTCTTGCACGAGTCTTTTGACCATAGTTAACAAGTCCAGCGCCGTTTAAGAATGTAATTGGGTTTACATTCTGAGCGTATAGTGTATCACGCTGTCCTTCGTTAAGTGCAATACTTACAAATTCACCTTCGCTATCGATGTAACCAGTAGCACTTGCATTAGTAATACCGCCACGTCTTGTACCTGCTGGTGCAAACCATGGATAGCTTACCTGATCACTTAGTGCAATAGTACGTAGTATCATGTGTGAAGCAGGAACTACAACGTTGTTACCAAAGTTGTCGCTTGTAAATCCTGATGGATAAAACATACCTAAGTATTCATCTCTACTTACAAGGCCACGATCGTTGTCTTCTAGTGCAAGATTAACATTGTTTGCCCAATCATTTAATGTTGTAGCATCTGGTGTTAATCTAAATGGTGAATCACCGACAATAAATGCACTTAGTCCTCTATCGTAGTTTAGGCTGATCATTTCGCCAATAAGCTCTGAATAACCTGGACATGCCATTAAGTTAAACGGTCTAGCTTCATCATCTCTAATGTCGTCATTAGAGTTAACTGTAGCTTGTAGAGCTTGTACAACAACTTTACGTTGTGCAATGCGTCCGAATGAGCCTGCGCCGTCTTCTTGGTTAGCTGATTCAGTTACCCAACGGTGTGCGTAATAAGCATCATTGTTGCCTGTTCCGCCCATTGGTTGATCACCATAACGGATGTTGTCAGCTGTAAGATCTACATAGTTACGAACAAATCTCTTGACGTTGAATCCGCTTCTACGTAAGTTGAACAGCAACATACCTTTTGGATATAGTGCTGGATCTGGAGCGTCAAAGTCTAAGAAATCACTAGCAAGCAAATCAGTGATCGAACTTTCAGTGTCGTTAGCAGCTAAGCCTGCATCAGTCCAACGTGCATCTGCAAACAGAATACCGTTGTCTGTAGTTTGGTCTGTGCTGTCTAATAGATCCCACTTTAGACTGTCGCCGTTGTATCTGTAGATCAATGGATAGTTGTCGATATCAGCAGTTGACACCCAAAGATCGCCGTTAACAAGATCGGTTCCGTCTGATTGTGTTGTAGGCTCTGTAGCCGAAACAATTGGTCCTTCTGGATCAGTTGCTAGATTAGCGTTAGCATTATAGTAAGGAGCCGGGCTAGTTGATAATCCAGATGCACCATCATATTGATAGCCAACCCAAGTGTCGCCATTATGGATAAGAATATCACACTCGTCAACAACTGAACTGTACCATAATGCACCGTCTGCTGTTAAAGAAGTAGGAGCATCTGCAGAGTTTTCAGCTACTAAAGGCTTCCAGTTAGAGATAACATAGTCATAGAATGTATCACCTGCTGGTGCAGCATAGAAATTAGCTGTATTAGTATTAATACCCATGTCAGCTAGTAATCCATTAGCGTCACTAATCTTAATGTCTCCGCCATTAACATGACTGATTGTTAGTTTGTTTTGACCGTCAACACTTGCTAGAACTTGTGTTAATGTACTTGCGTTAATTGCTTCTGCAATTGTTTCTGCATCAGTTGAGTCGCCTGCAAGAGCAAAAGTTACTGCAACGTCTGCGCTAATGTTTTGCTGTCCAGGTACAGTTTCTGCAATATTAAACCCTGTGACAGGTGTTGCTGTAAATGTAGTGCCGGTAATAGCATTTGATGTTACGCTTGCATATCCTGTTGCATTTCTTCTAAAGATCTTAAAATCTGCAATCGGATCTGCTTCTTCAGCAACGTCTGCTTTAACATATAAATCACCTACAGCAAGGTTCTTACCGCCTTCTGCACGATCTAAATTATAAAGAGCAAGTTCTGGAGTTGTATAAACTGGAGCAGTTACTTCGTCCCAAAGCAGTGTAGCATCATTCCATGTTTTAACTCGGAATCTAGCGCCACCATTTGGTTCAGTTGTTTTAACCCAAATACTTCCAGTTGGCTTGTTGTCTTCAAAACTCTTGTACGTTGGTACATTTGTATGTGGACTAACTTGTAAAGTAGGTGCAGGGTAAGTACCGTCTGCAATGCCTAATTTTCCTGCGATCGGAGTTAATCCAACGTTAATATCTGGACCTGTTGAACGAAGTTCTAAAGCACCGCCTGTTTCCCTTGCACTAATGCCTGTAATATTTGCATTATTGATTTGAGTTACTAAACTAGCAACAGTTGTGCCAGTAGTAGTAATGTTATTTCCGTTAATAGAAATACTTTCACCAAGTACAATGCCGTGGTTAGCTGTAACAGTACCAATAACAGTAGTTAAACTAGCTTTCCATTCGTCTGAACCAAGTTCTACCCATGTACCTGCGGCAACTTGTCCGTCCCCTTGGTTATTACCTGCGTTTCCGCCTGACTTGTAATAAGTTCTAATTAAGTTAGTAGTTGTAACAATCGCATAATCGCCAGTTTGGCCAACTGATGGCTTTGGATCTGATGTGGCACTACCGCCAATTAAATCTGTTGCATCATTGATAATTGTTGCTGAAATGCTTGAAAAACTTTGTCCACCTGTAGTAGCAGAACTTGCTCCATTCCATTCTAAGATACCGTAATTGGTTGTGTCAATTTCAAACCAATATGTACCGTCTGCTGGATTTCCTGCAGGTGCTTCTGCACTTGGTGTTAGTTCATTCAAATCAATGTCAGCACGTACAACATATGCACGATTGCTTACACCTAGTAATGAGTATGCAGCTTGTAAACCATACTCGTTCAATTCTCCGCCATGTACTGGATTGTTGTTATTATCAACTTGGAAAATTGGATCGCCGAAAGTTTCGGCTAAGTCTCTTTGGCTAGTTAGTAGATAAACTTTTCCAGCGTTTTCTTTTAAAGTGCCCTGTGCAATACCTGTCCCTGCTGAATTAGTTTTATCTTGAGCAGATGCAACAAATATCATTGGCACCGTGCCTGGTTCAGCAGGAGTGTAAAAACTCTCATCAATTACTGAAACCTGTACACCTGGTGATGTTAATGCCATTGTGTTTCTCCTATATTCGTTAAACGAAATGTTACTAGTGTATTTAGTAGATATATTTTAAAAACCAGTGATATACCCCCTAAAAAAGGTACCGAAAAGGTGAGGTAAATAACACTATGCGTCCTTTATGTAAATGTGGGCAAAGACCTGCGGCAATTAATTATAAAAAAGATAATAAAACCTATTATCGCAAGCTCTGTGAAAAATGTCTGCGGAATGGTCTTGGACATGGAATTCCAAAATGGAAGCAGTCGGGTTATAATAAAAAAGACACCTGCGAAAAGTGTGGATTTACATCTAAGCATTCTGAACAATTTAATGTGTTCCATATAGACGGAGATTTAAATAATTGCCGTCCCTCTAACTTAAAAACTATTTGTGCCAATTGTCAACGCATAATACAAAAAGAAGGTATTAAATGGAAACAAGGAGATCTACTCCCTGATTTTTAGGTTGACATTTTTTGTAAAAATGTTATACTATGTTTTTACTAGGAAACATCTATGGCAAAAATCAACTACAAATATAACGAAGGCGAACTCATTAAAGAACTTCAGGAATACATTGATGCTACATACGGAGAGCATTATAGCCTAAACAAGTTTCAGGCAACAGAGTTTATTATTGACGCAGGTCACGGTGATGGTTTTTGTATTGGTAATGTAATGAAGTATGCTCAACGCTACGGTAAGAAAGACGGTTATAACAGAAAAGATCTGTTAAAAGTTTTGCACTATGCGTTGATTGAATTGTATGTACACGACAAGGAAGGTCGTTAACCAATAAGGAAACCGTAGCCTGTGCCACCTGGCACTGCTTGACTTACTTCTTGTTCTAACTTTTCCATTTCAGCTTGTGCTTCTGCTTTTAACGCATCTCCGTTAAGAGTAGATCCGCCTTGTGGTCCAGCGATAGTGGCAAATTTGCTACGGGCTTCGCCTAGCATAAATTTACAACTTGCTAGTGTATAGTCTTTGATCCATTGTATTGCAAGGTAATCGTTTAATAATTCTGAATCCGGACGATAATTGTACGCCATTAATAGCAGTGTTTCTTCTGCTCTAGGACGTTGTAGCATTGTAAGTTTTTTACTTGTAGAATTCCATTTAAATTCAATAAAGCTACCAAACATTCTTCCTACTAATTCCTGATATTGTGAAAACATATCGTATGTTGCAATGCCGCCCATATTACTCGAGCTTAAAAGATAGGTATTAGTATACGCAAGGTTAAATGGTTCAAAAATACTGCCGCCGTCTCCGCCACCAGTTCTAGAACCTATGCTTCTACGGAATATTTTACGAATTTCTACTACTTCTTTTGGCAAGGTGTATTCATTTTGATCAACAACTGTTTCCATAAACAGATATGATTCTTCCACTGAATTATCTGAACGCTGTCTAAAACGAGTAAGTGCTTTTGTAAGTGCAGTTTCATAATGAACAGGATCGAGTTCTACGTCTACCATTCCGCCACCTAACATAGCGTAAACGTAATCAAATATCTCTTGTTTTTGTGTTGCTAAATCTGCCATATAGAAGTTCTCCGTATAGTATTTATCCGATAAATATGTACATGCCGAGACTATCTTTATATAAACCAGAACGTGGCAACGATTATAGCTTCATCGACAAGCAAGTCTATGAAATGTTTACCGTTGGCGGTACTGACGTATTTGTACACAAATATTTAGGTGCAGAAAATCTTAGTGACGAAGATGCAACAGCAGACCAGCCACAATACGATGTAGTAAAAGAAACTAATATTCAAGATTTGCTATTTTTAGAAAATAGAGATAGGAAATATGATCCAGATGTGTATAATGTTAGAGGAATCTATAATATCCAAGACATAGATTTTGATTTATCTGCTTTTGGTTTATTTTTAAGCAATGATACATTATTTTTAACAGTTCATATTAACTCTAGTGTAAAAACCCTAGGCAGAAAAATTATAGCAGGAGATGTTATAGAACTTCCACATCTTCGCGACGAATATGCACTTAACGATTTGAGTACTGCGTTAAAAAGGTTTTATGTTGTAGAAGATGTTAACCGTGCTGCAGAAGGATTTAGTCAAACTTGGTATCCACATTTATATAGATTAAAACTAAAACAAATAGTAGATAGTCAAGAATACAAAGAAATATTAGATCTTCCTGCAAACGAAGACGCTCCGGAAGAAGGAAGCCTAAGAGATTTACTATCTACATATGAAAAAGAAATGCAGATTAATAATGCTGTTGTTGCTCAAGCAGAAGCAGATGCAGGATTAAGTGGATACGATACCAGTCATTTATATACACTAGCAACCAACGAGGACGGTAGTGTTGACCTAGTTACTATTGATCAAGACGATATTGATGTAAGTGCAGAAAGTGTTATATCAGACGAAATATATGGAAGACCAGATAGACAAGGTTATGACGGATATCTAGTTGATGCAGAAATAGCACCTAATGGTGCTCCATATGGTGCAGGTATAAGTTTCCCTCCAGAAAATCAGCCTGGAGATTATTTCTTACGTACAGACTTTTCACCTAAGCGTTTGTTTAGATTTGATGGAACACGTTGGGTTAAAGTACAAGACGGTGTACGTATGACAATGACTAACGGGCCTGATAGACAAACACAGAAAGGTACATTCATTAATAACAATACCGTTAATAACATCGGTGGAGACGATGTTCCAGAAAGACAGAGCCTATCTAAGGCACTTAGACCAAAGGCAGATAATTAATGCAATTTTTCTACGACGGACAAATTAGAAGATATATTACTCAAATGGTTCGTTTAATGAGTAATTTTTCTTATCAGGATGGTCGAGGTAATCTTACCCAAGTTCCTGTATTGTACGGAGATATGACTAGACAAGTTGCTAATATTATTCGTGACAATTCAGAAAATAAAATACCAAGTGCTCCTAGAATGGCAGTGTATGTAACAGGATTAGAAATGGATCGTTCAAGAACCAGCGATTCTAGTTATGTAAACAAACTTAATATTAGAGAAAAAGCATTTGACACTGATGGTAATGAGTATCTTAATGTACAAGGTAAAAATTACACTGTAGAAAGATTAATGCCTACTCCTTATACACTTAGTATGAATGTAGATATTTGGTCGACTAACACAGATCAAAAATTACAAATTTTAGAACAAATATTAACATTATTTAATCCAAGTTTTGAAATACAAACCACAGATAATTATATTGATTGGACTAGTTTAAGTGTTGTAAATTTAGAAGGTACTACTTTTTCTAGTAGAAGTATACCGGTAGGCGTTGACAGTGACATAGACGTTGCTACTCTGCAATTTAGTACACCAATATTCATATCTCCCCCAGTTAAAGTTAAAAGACTTGGAGTTATTACAGATATTATTACCAGTGTTTTTAACGAAGAACAAGGAACAATTGACTTAGGCCTTACTCAACCACAAGTAAATGCCTACGACGATTCACCTACACCTGGTAGAACTAATGTTACAGAAGATGACGTGCAAACTGATACTGCAACAGGAGCAACTGTGTTTAGTACAAATTATGCAGATCTAGGCGTGTATGTAGACGGTAACATACTTAGACTTATTAGTAAAAATCAAATTGGAACTACTAACTGGCGTAACGTTTTAGATAATGTACCTGGAGATTACCAAGCAGATATCAGTAGAATATATTTGTCTAACAAGGACACAGGTAGTGTATACACTGGTACCTTTACTCATAATGAATTAGATGAAACACAGTTAATTGTTAACTGGGATAATGATAGCTTCCCTGATGACACAGTGATTGAAGGACCTGCTAGAAATCAAAATAGCTGGACCAGCATCGATTATATTATTGATCCACAAAAACGTAATCCTACAGATATTAAAACAACAGGTGTTAGAATTTTATTGTTAAATGATATTGGCAATGAAAATAATGTAGACGGACCCGATGCTTGGAAAAACTCTAACGGAAGTGACTTTGTAGGTTACGAAAATGACATTATAGAATGGACAGGATCTTCATGGGTTACAGTATTCGACGCTAGCGAAACTACAGATCCTGTTTATACAACTAATCTTAACACAGGCATTCAATATAAGTGGACCGGAGAATACTGGTTACTCAGTATCGACGGCGAATATCCAAAATCAAGTTGGCGTATTGATTTAAACGGTTAAGTACTGCATGACAGACAAAATCGTATGCAGTGGTGCGCTGTTTTACAGCCTTTCTACAAAACGCTTCTTATTTTTGCATCGAACCCAAGGCAAAAGTAACAACCTTTGGGGTCTTGTTGGCGGAACAAACGAAGAAGCAGAAACTCCCTGGGAAGGATTAAAAAGAGAAATAACTGAAGAAATTGGTACGGATCATACAATTACAAAAGTTATACCATTAGAAACATTTGTAAGTCAAGATTCTAGATTTCTTTTCCATACATATCTATGCTTAGTAAAAGATGAATTTATTCCTACACTTAACGAAGAGCATGATGGATATGCATGGGTCACATTTGGAAAATGGCCAAAACCATTGCACCAAGGTCTACGTAACACGTTAACAAATAAAACTAACATTTCAAAATTAGAAACTGTATTTCACGTAATTGATTTAACTCAATAGAAAGGATATCATGCGTATTTTAGTAACCGGACATCAAGGATTTATCGGAAAAAATATGTGTCTGCATTTAATGAATCAAGGACACGATGTAGAAGGATGGGAATATATTCCAAACACTGTTCCTGATCCAGCTAATTATGACTGGGTTGTACATTTAGGTGCTATCACAGATACAACATGTAGAGACGTAGATCAAGTTTTAGAACAAAATTTAGATTTTAGTCTAAGATTATTACAAGTTTGTGATATGGTAGGAACAAACTTTCAATATGCTTCTAGTGCAAGTGTATACGGGGATTTAACTACATTTAATGAAGAAGGACCACATTATCCTATGAATCCATATGCATGGAGCAAGTATCTATTTGACAAATTTGTAAACGAGCATATTGATGGATTTACAATTAATGTACAAGGATTTAGATTTTTTAATGTTTATGGGAATTACGAGGATCACAAAGGCAAAATGGCCAGTGTTTTTCATAAATTTAAAAATCAAGCAAGGACTACACAAAATATTCAAATTTTTGAAAATAGTGAAAATTATTTAAGAGATTTTATTTGTGTAGAAGATGTATGTAATATTATGTCACAGTTTTTGTTTAAAGATGTAAACGGCATTTATAACTTAGGTACAGGAACTGCTATTTCATTTAAAAAGGTTGCTGAATACATTGCTAGACAGTATAATAGTAGTGTACAAGAAATACCTATGCCAAAAGAATTAGAAAAGCAATATCAACGTTTTACAAAAAGCAACAATCAACTTCTTTTAGCAGAAATAGGTGATTATAAATTTACAACAGTTTTTGAATGGATAGATAAAAATGGATAACCCAACTAGATTATCAGGAGCAGTAAAAAAAGGATGGGGGTATGAATTAATTTTTGCAACCAACGACTTATACTGCGGTAAAATTATAGTTTTCGAAAAAGCTGGTGCAAAAACCAGCATGAATTTTCATAAAGAAAAGGACAAGACTTGGTTTATTAATTCTGGTAGTTTTTTACTTAGAACTATTGAAACTAAATCTGCTACTTTGATTACTAAAGAATTAAAAGAAGGTGATGCTTGGCATACACCATGTTTAGTTCCCCATCAATTAGAAGCATTAGAAGATAATTCTAGTATCACAGAAGTTAGTACTCCTGATAGTGTAGAGGACATTTACAGAATTAGTCAAGGCGATACACAAATAGAGGCTAAAGATGGTTGACATTATCTGGAGTGGGGACGATCTAAATTATAAAGATCCTAATTGGATTCCTCCTAAATGTGTAGTAGGATTAGACCGTGACGGTGTTATTAATGAAAACGTGGAAGGATATTGTTATAAACCAGAAGACTTTAAACCTATTCCAGGGAGCATAGAAGCAGTTGCAAAACTAAGAAAATTAGGACATAAGATTGCTATTATTACCAATCAAGGGTGTATCGAAAAAGGAATCTGCACTCAAGAACAAGTTGAAGCAGTAAACTATCATATGCTAGACCTATTTGGTAAAGCAGGATGTGCTGCTATTAATGGCATATATTTTTCTGCAAGTTCACGCAAAGATGATATGTGGGCAAAACCTAATGTAGGTATGTTTAAACGTTGCGAAAAAGAAATGCCTTATATAAAATTTTCTCGCGGCTATTATGTAGGCGATAAAATTACAGATCTAAAAGCTGCGGCTAAAATCGGAGCTCGACCTGTGCTTGTTAGGACAGGGCACGGATTAGAAACAGAAAAAGAACTTAAAAAATTTACCTATCGAGAATTAAAGAAAAAGACCATCATATTTGATGATCTTAGTTCCTTTGTTGATAGTTTGAGTTAAGCCTGTGCTTCGCCCCATCTAAGAATAATATTACTCGTTGTATCTGCACCAGCAGTCTTATACACATTGATTGCTAAAACATCTGGTCCATTCGGGAATGTACCTCTACCACCTAGTGTAGTATTTGTTAATTCTTTCAATGTATCTAAATTAAGTTCTGCACGTTCTCCTGGCGTTGCAATGAACGAGAATACAGTTTCTCCTGGTTGTGCATAAGGAGGTTCTACAAACTCTACTGTTATAGTACCAGATCCAGCTGTTAATGTACCAGTGTAAGAATTATTAAAGATAATCCTATAGTACGTTGTGCCTGCAAACGATTCTTCTGAAATAGTGTTAATCTTTGTGTTTGCAGGGAATGATCCGGCGGTTGTTGCTACAACATCCGTGCCTACACTAGCTCCCGAGCTTATTAAAGATGCAGCTGTAGCAAGCATAAAGTTACGTCCAACTAAGTTCCCGCCACGCTGGAATGTTATTGTTTCGTTTTGGCCAATTCTTCCGTTGAATCTTCTACTTAATCTTACAAATGCTTGACCGCCCCAAGTATTTTGTACACTCACAACCGTGGTATTTGCCGAGAAGCTGGCTGATCCACTTGTAGAAACTAAAAGGTCTCCAGATTCAAGACCTAGATTGTTTACACTAGTTTGAGTCATATACAAATAGTCAGCATTGTTTGCATTTTGGAAACTTGAAGTTTGTGCAGTACCTTGTATTGCGGCTTGGGCTGTAATAGTTTGTTGAACAGCTGCTTCTCCTGTTGACCATAAAACAGATCCGCCTGCTGCAACTTGGGCAAACGATGGCTGGCCACCTTGTGCTTCTGAACTTAATCCTGTCCATACAATATTTGCTGGGTTAATAGGATAGTTTTGTGGATTTAAAACACCTTCAACAACAATACCGCCTGTAATAGGTGCATTAGAGTTTTGTGGATCAACACCGTTAGAGGTTATTTCAATACCTTGTATTAATAATTGAGCACGGTTTAACAGTTCTCTCTCGCCTAAATCACCTGTAATTGCGTTAGATACCGAAGGTGCTAGACGTAATAAAAATGCTGTTTGTTTAATTGTACTTACTGGAATACTTTGTTCTGTGTAAGAGAAGATATATCCTCTATCCTCGTCAAAGTTGCCATCTGTAATAAATGATGAACCCCAATGGCTAATCAAAGGTGTAATTGTATTACTTACTAAGACAACACCTGTTCTAGTAGAGTGATTAGCTGCAGGTCCTGCTGTATACGATCTTTGCGCTCCTGCATTAAAGTTTGTTAAACTTGCGGCTCTTGTACACCCTGTTAGTCTATTATTTGCAACATCAACTCCAGTAAAGGATATTAACTCGTTGTCAATGTAAACTGTGCCGCCGGTTGGTGGGAAGAAACTAGCATCAGCTAATGGTATAAAGTCTTGTGAACTTGTCATATCTGCGCTTAAACGATCATTGGCTCCTTCGTTGGTTACTTCATAACGTACAGGCAAGTTACCCGAGCGCATATACGCTTCTGTATTAACGTTAGAGTTTCTAATTCTATGAGCGTATACAAAGTTACCATCTGCACCACGTACCATGTAGTCAATAAAACCAGCACCGTACCATGAATATTGAATACCAATCATCTGCATTTTAGCTGGGTCAATATTATATTTGCTAGGACCAGTTCCGTCTAATCTATCAAGATTAAAATCTTGTTGACGAATTTTCTTATCTGTAATCAAACATGCCTTAGCTCCCGATACATCTACAACGCCACGGAAATCAGGAGTAACATACATTTCAGTTTGAGAAGCTACATTTGAAATAACATGTGTCATTCCTTTAATAACAATTCTATCGCCTGCCTTCACTTGGTCTCGGAAACGTGTACTGGTTCCTGTAATTAAGCTACTATCGCTGTTTACTGCTATAGTTCCAGCTAATTGCTTGGTAGATGTTCTTTGTACAACACTTAGGTACGTTCCATCATATTCCCAGAAAATACCATTTTGATCATCAAAGATACCTGAACGTACAGTTGCGCCGTTCCACGCTCTAGTTGATACTTGTGCGCCAAATCCTATAACAGGATCTGTGCTACCTAATCTATATTGTGCAGTGACTCGGAAAGTACGTTCGTCAACAATGTCTGTTACTGTATAATCATGGTTATATCCGGGAGTTTCAACTCCGATAATGCGAACTTCGCCACCGACTTGTAATCCGTGATCATTTTCGTCTGTTACAATTGTAATAGTACTTCCTATTTCTACATTATCTGCAGAAATACTTAGAATATCGTAGCTTGGAGCAAATAATGCACCAGTGGTATACATAATACCTTTACCTGATTGATAACGAATATACTTTTTACTTTGACGTATTGCTTGTGCACCGTGTTGCGGTCCGCCTGTACCTAGTTGCACACCGCCGTCATACGGTCTATGAACAAAAAACGCATCAGGTTTTGGATACACTCTTCCAACAATCACATCGTTAGTGTCGATGGAGCCTGGAGCTCTTGCCGAATATGTTAGTGTTGTTAAGGATGGAACACTATTAACAATGTATGGACCGTTAGCTAGATCGTGATTATTACTTCCGTCATCAGAAACAATTTCGACATTAAATCCGCTGCCAGGCACAAGACCATGAGCACTTTCAAAGGTAACTAGAATAGTTGCTAGTGCGCTAAAATTAATTTCTGTTCCAACATTTATTCCGCTTGTAGTCGATTCGCTGAGTGTAACAGTACTAATAAAATCAAGTGCTGTGCCTGCAACTGCTGTACCTGAATCTGTAAATGTAACAATGCTTCCTGCAGAATCTACACTATCTACAACAATTAAAATATCGTTGACTCCGTCTACACCGCCTAGATTTACACCGCTAATTATTAATCTATTTCCTGCTTCGTAATTTACACCAGCATTTGCTAATACTACTGATGTATATGAACCGCTATCTCTAGTTACATCAAAGGTTGCTCCGCTACCGTTTATGATAACGTTGGAACCGGATACATTAGTATATGTAGCTGTATCGCCGGATGCTGTGCCTGTAAAGGTAGAACTAGCTATGCTGCCATTGGTTCCAATTGCTGTTACAGTTACTTCAATGTCATTTGCAGGGCTTGTCCCTCCAACTGACGTGCCTGGAATAATAATTGTCTGTCCTATGCCATAATTAATACCTACAGCTGCTTCAGTAACACTGTATAAACCATTAACAATATCAACATTCCATGTTGCGCCAGATCCTATAATATTGTCAGCTTGTATATTCAGTCCACTAGTTAGATCACGATTTGCACCTGTTCCAGCAGTAGAAAATGTTAAAATTTCTCCTCCGGTATCTACAGTTAAAACTGTAATAGTTAAATCGTTTGTAAGATCATCCCCGCCTAGCTCACTTCCTGATATTGTAATTGTATCATTTGCTGCATAATTAGAACCTATACCAAACAATGTTACATTGTATGTAGTGCCATCTTTGTTTATGTTAAATGATGCTCCAGTACCTGAGCCAGTTGTTGTACTTTGTGTTATTCCGTTATAATCTACATTAACATCTGGAGCGGTACCTGTAAATGTATAATTTGTAATATAACCTTGGCCGTCTACACCAGTAACTGTTATTACTACATCATTATCTGGTGTTGCTCCGTTAGGCAATGTAGTTCCTTGCACTAGGAGTTTATCATTTTCTACATACCCTGTCATAGAAGGCAGAGCAGTTCCTGTTTCTGCTATTGTAGAAATAGTTCCTAATAGAGTTGTTTCTGCACCTGCTGATATAGCTGTAACAGTTAGTGTTAAATCGTTAGTAGGACTGGTTCCTCCTAATTGATCCCCAGTAATTAAAATAGTTTGGTTTGCACTAAAATTAGTTCCAGCATTAACTACTGTTGCACTATATGATGATGCAGAAACTTCTATATCAAAAGTTGCTCCTGATCCAACTACATTTGAGGTTGATAAACTTTCTCTAGTTTCTTCATCTACCGCAGTACCTGAAACATTTACTGTTAGAATTTCGCCATTTGTGTCAACTGAAGATACTGTAACAGTAACGTCGTTTGCAGGAGTTGCTCCTCCTAACAAATCACCTGTAATTACTTTAATATCTCCATTGGTATAACCGCTACCAATTGTAGTGATGTTTACTAGATAATTTTGATTATTTGTAGTAATATCAAATTGTGCATTTGTTCCTGTTCCAGTATCAAAATCATTTCCGCCGTATAATCTACTAGTATCCGGAGATCCTGAATTATCATAAGTAAATGTTGTTATTGCTCCAGCACCATCTACGCCTGTAACTTTAACATAAAGATCGTTATCTGGTGTAGTACCGCCTAAATTAGTCCCAGATATTCTAATAATATCATTTACTGAATAACCAGAATGTGCTGCTCCAGAAAGTTGTACATCTGTAAATTGGGTACTTGTCCAAGTAACATCAAATAAAACTCCAGATCCGTTTCCTTGCTGTGTAGTTCCTGTAACATTTGTGTAAAGAGGATTAGAAGTGCCTAGAGTATATACATTATCTTCCCAAGTGACATTAAATCTAGCTCCAGAGCCGTTACCGTGTTGATAATCTCCATTTACATTAGTGTATGAAGCATTACCGTCAAATGCTGCACCTTCTATGCTAGCAGTAAGAATCCCACCTGAAGAATCTACATCTGTAATTGTAATAGTTGCATCATTAGTAGAAGTTTCACCCCCTAGTAACAATCCATCCACTGTAATTTGCTCACCTATATCGTAACTTCCGCCAGATTGAGTTATAGCATCTAATGTATACGAGCCTCCAGCTCTGCTAATTGTAAATTCGGCTCCTGTTCCTGTTACTAAGTCTGCAGCAGCATTTAATCCGGTGTAATCTACAACATTACCTACAATTGTTGATGTAAGTTCATCGGATAGATTCACAGTATTTCCTACTACATTTAATACAGTAATACCAACTCCGTCGCCTCTGTCAATTGCTAGACCTGGTAAAATCCCTGTTACACTATCTACTTGGACTGTTGTAGAACCTGCAGGAGCATCGCTTGTAACATTCGGTGATACAACTGCACCGCCAGTTCCTGTAATTGCTGTAACCTGTGTTCCTGGATTTATACCGTTAGCAGTCAAAGGAGATCCAATTTCTGGAACGTCATCTTCAAATGGTATGAAGTCACTTCCTACGGGGATATTCAAAGCCGCAGTCATTACACCGCTGCTACCTTGGCTAGCTACATCAAATTCAGGACTTCCTATGGTTGCACCTGTATAGAATCCTGCCTTCCGTAAAATAGTAAAGTTTGTAGCTAATTCTTGGCCTGCTGAGGTTCCTACTTTTGCTTTAGCAAGATACGTGAATGTACTAGCATCTGTAACACTTGTAACAATAAAAGTTCCTTCTGCTCTAGCAGACCCAGCAACTCCGAGATTCAGTGCTTTTATTACAACAGGATTCCCCGGTTCTAATGTATGAGCTCCTGCTGTAGTGACTGTAATTAAACTTGAACCTACACCTTGTGTTCCTACACTAGCATCTGTTGTAGCACTCGTAACATTTAATTCGGTACCAACTACTTCATATGTAGATGGATAACCTCTTAGTGTTCCGATAGCACTCCACTTAGTAGGCTGTAAACCGTATTCAAAGTCAGCATCAAGCATCGATAGTGGAGGTGCAACACGCATACGCTCAATAGCGTCAGTGCCGAAATCGTACGGTCTTGTTCTTAATTCTTTTTCGTCAATAAATATTTGAATATCATCTGCTGCATCTTGCCCTGTAGTATCGGCAAATAGATTAATAATAGTAACTGCATCAGTAGTATCTAAAAACTTAGGAAAATCAATGTCTTCTTCTGTGTGATATTCTAAGAATCCTCCTAGTTCTGCTTTTGCAAAGTTGTAGATGATTTCTCCACGATCAGTATTAGTCATCAACAAGAAGTCAGCATTGTTAAAGTTACCCATAACTTTCACATAACTTACTCCAGTGTCTTCGCGGACAGGTACAACACTCAATCCGTTTTCAATAATATTTGTAGTGTCATCTAATAATACTTCTAATTTAGAAACAGCGGATGCTTCTGCTGTCCTTGTCCCGTCAACAACCTGAGTAGCAACTGTTTGTCTAGCATACGGGAATGTTGTGTTTGTTAGAACAAAGTCTAAAATTAGTTTCTTTAAGAAGGTGTGTCCTTCAACTTCAGCTAAACGATTCCCATCTACTTGTGATACATCGCCGTCCCAGAATAAACTAATATTATCAATGGTCTTAGTATTTCCGCCATAACGAATATCATACAAGTATGCTTCAATTGCGTAGCCTATATCTCTTTGACATTTACTAGCATTAAATGTGTATCCTGCAAAAATGCTATATACACTTCCGCCGTCTGCGCTTACAAATGTATGTTCGCTGGTGTTCGAACTTATGCCAACATCAACTGTAATTGTGTTTGTACTAGTTGCTACAATTTCTACAGGTTTGTTATATGCATAATCTGAATCAACTGCTCTTATTGCCCCAGCAATAGCATCTACAAAAGTATGCGTAGCAGTTTCACTGCTTGATCCTGCATTAACTGTAATAGTTGTTGCTGTAACGGCTGTTATAGTAAGAATAGTATTAAAAGCTGAATCTTCCCCTGATCTTGGATAAGAAATTTCGCTACCGTTAATATTAAAAGTTATAGTATTTTCTGCAATTCTAATTTCGTCGCCTTGACTTAAATCATGTGCGCCGATAGTTATAGTCATAACACCTGTTGTAGGTGTATAATCTACATTAGTTGGAGTATATTTTTTACCTGCTGAGCTTCCCGTAGCACGAGGATATGTATGTGTAGTAGCGTGATTGTCTAATCCGCAAGTAAATGTTAAGCTGTCTTCTTGTATACGAACAAAATCACCTAACTCATAATCGTGTGCGCCAATAGTTAACTGCATTAATCCTGTTGTAGGATCATATGAAGCATCTGTAGGTGTGTAAGGAACTAAAATACTGTTTGCTTTTCCACGTACAAAGGTATGTACACTAGTGTTACTGCTTATGCCTACATTAACTGTGATAGTTGTTGGTGTAGTGCTGTCAACTCGAATAGGATTATTACTGTAAGGATCTGTACCTGTTTGATTTGGAACACCGATAGAACGAGGATACGAATGTTCTGTTGCGTTATTGTCAAGTCCGCAAGTAAATACTAAACTGTTTCCACTTATTCTTATATAATCGCCAATGCTAAGATTATGTGTTCCTATGGTAATTTCCATTACACCAGTTGTAGGTGTATACACAGCATTTGTTGGAGTATAAGTTGTGCCAACATGAGCTATCTGATCAGTTAACCATTCAGTTACTTCTCTCTGCAAAAATGATGTATTTTGCTGTAGTAAGTAATATGCATTAGGGTTTAAGTTATCTGTGTAACTAATGCCTGGATGAAATACATAATCATAAATTCTTTTCTTTGCCATTATTATAATCCAAATGCTATTGAGAACGCAATATCTTGCGTGTCTACATAATCTTTATTTGTAATATCTTCGTTTTCTACAGGTTCGCTAGATACTGTAGCACTAGTAAAACTAGCAGTGCTAGGTGTAGTTAATCCTATTGTAGTGTTATTTATTGTACTAGCAGTAATGTTCATATTTTCTGCATCGCTATTTCTAATATCTAGTACAAGGCCTTGAGCATCTATACTACCAATTTGCGAACTACCTACTTGTATAGATATTTGATTATCAACGTTAAGTGCTAAATCAGTTGTTGATACAATACTAAATGTTTCTACCTCGTCTGCTGATAAAGAGTTTGATCTTAAATAACCACCTACTGTTAGTGATCCTGCTAAACTCATAGACCCTTGTGATGTAATAGATCCTTGTGAAGTAATAGAACCTTGTGTTGATATTGGCCCTTGTGATGTAATACTACCGCCAATGTTTACATCTTTTGCAATGCCTGCGCCACCAGCTAGTACAAACCCGCCCGTGGTTGTACTTGTACTGTCAGTGGTATTTGTCAAACTTAAATTGTTAAGTAAAGATGTTCCGGTAACAGTTAGCTGCTCGAATATGCCTACACCTACTACAGTTGGAAGATCTACTGTAATAATACCTGAAGAAGTAAATGCCCCGTTGGCATAAAATAATCTGTCTGGAGCATCTACAGGCACCTTAAATGTTAATGTACCTTGGCGTTTTCCTTGAGCACTTGCGCCATCGAAAACATCTCCCCCAATGTCTACAAACTGTAATCCGTTATTGTATAAAACACCTGGTCTTTCATAGATATTAAAGTCTGCATCGCTGTCTAACGTAAGTGTAAACTGATATGTTTCGCCTTTAATAACTGAAATACCAGGATTTCCTGTTTCATCGTTGATAATAAAAGATGTGCCAGAATTTGTAACAACAAAATTACTAGTGTCTGCTTGACTTGCAAGTGTAAGAGTTTTTGCAGTAATATTACCGTCGTTGTCCACAGTAAAACCTGGGCTTTTAAACCCAAATTCTGCACTTAACGGTTTGTAATTTACTGCCATTTATTGCTCCTATACAGTATTTATGATACTACAATTTGTCCCTGCATTCCACTATGAAATTGACAAATATAAAAGTATGTTCCAGGTGTTGTTGGAGTCCAACTTACCTGGCCGGATTGGCTGCCGTTATTTGTTACACCCGAGGCTTGATTTCCTGTTCCGGTAGTAGCTGATGTTTTAATATAAAAAGGATGGCTAGGTGCGTTAACATTAAATATCAATGTGTCTCCTGCGTTACAATTGACAGTTGCATTTGATCCTGTAACATCACCGGATAATGAGTAACTACCTGATCCTACATTAGTTACACCTATTGTAAGTGTTTGTCCTTGCGGAGCAGGGCTTGGTACAGGATCGTCTGCCGAAGTATCAAATTCATACCCTGCATTTGCTATACTGAATGCGCCAGTTGTTGTAATAGGTTCTGCTAAGAACGGAGTTATTAAAACTCTATTTGGTCCTTCTAATAGTGCTGAGTTATCCGTATAGTCTGTATCGCTACCGTTAGACATTTCTGGTTTTGATAAATCTATAACTTTGTTTAACACTTCTTCAGGAGTAGCATTAGGAGACATTTGAAGATAACATGCTGCAAATCCTGCAACCTGTGGAGCTGCCATTGATGTGCCTGATATGCTCATTATTTTATAAGTGTTATCTGAAGGATAATCAAATACACTTGGAAATTTAATAACATTTCTGTCCCTACTAGATGTGCTTAGAATCTGTGTTCCAGGAGCCCATATGTTTACAGCAGGACCTCTTTGGCTACTGGCAGCTGCTATGTCTAAATTATTCAGTGTGACAGTTGAAATGTTTCCAACATTAAATGCTCTTGCACTGTAAGGGGAGCCACCTTGGTGGTAATTATATGTTGCCTGATTAGTGTTGTCCGAAGCCCTATATATATCAAGTGAGTTGTTGTAATCTACGCCGCCTGGTACATCAACTTTATAATAATCGTTACCTGCAGCAATACAAATATGGATTCCTGCATCTATCATGTCTTCTACTTCTGCATTTACATATGCAACTGTAGATTGGAATCGTCTAAAAGGTGGACCGCCTTCAGGATCACTAAATTGTGATACGATGCCGTAACTTTGCCAAAGTGCAAACTGACTTTGTGATGAAAACGTCCAAGGACTTCCTCTGTATGTGCCGCTTATTGGATCTCCATATGCAAGACTAAAAAATCCCCAGCTCATATTAACCACAGTAGGTCTGCCGTTAGTTTTATTTAAATGCCAAAGACGTATTACATCAAACGCATCGGTCATAGATATACCGCTGTTAGGATCTGCTGGTCCTTCTAATCCTGCAAGTTTTTGAGCATACAGATGAGCTCCCTTTGCCCAGCCATATGTTTTTCCACATGCTATACCTGCACAATGAGTTCCGTGTCCGTCATAATCTGTATAAAAGTTAGCATCTTGAGTTCCTGGCAGTCCACTTTCCGCATACCAGTCTATTTGAGCTAAACGCGAATTACCATTGCTGTCCTGCCATTCTGGATGATCTGCATCAATTCCACTGTCTTGAATTACTACATCAACGCCAGTGCCGTCTAAAGGATATGTGTAAGTTAAAGGAGAATTATTATAACTTGTAAATATATTAGTACTAACTAAAGATCTTGCTAATCCCCAATTTACACTGTTAGCAGTAGGAGATCCTCTAGTAAATGTTCCTGTTTGACTTGCATTGTGCCCGATAATAATATCAGGATTTTGTTCAACAGGTATCTCTACATCTATTACACTTGGATTATTTTTTAAATGTGCAGCTTCTTCGTCATTTAGTGCATAGTGAACTATTCTTTGTGATGCGGGTCTAGAATTTACAACATCAACAGATCTCTCTGGGACGGTTTCGTTGCCATACTGCGAGCGCATAAAGGCATCAAAATCTTGTTTGTTTACACCTTTTTTGAGTGTTACTATATACTCTTTTTCGTTTGCCATATTAACTAAAACTTGTCAAATTACCTAACACAACCCAAGCATTGCTTGTTCTAATAAATGTAAAGTTAAACACATCTTTAGAACTAGCAGTACCGCTCGGTGCTGATCCTCCTACCCAATTTACTGTCTGAGCAGATCCGTCTATTTGCACAGTTGTTATATCGTCTGGAGTTGCTTGCTGATCAACAACTACTGCAAAGCTGATTGTTTTATTGTTTGTAGTAGGAACATTTTGGAAGTTTAAGGTTGCTGTTAATCCAGATCCTGCACCTGTTAAGTAAAAGATCTGTGAATTTTGTGTATTTAAATTTGTAGTTGTACTAAGACTAGATGATACTAATGTTTCAGTACTTCTTGTTATATCAAACAATCCTGCACTAATGCTGTCAGAAACAACAACTCCGCCTGGTGCAGTTATTGTTAAGTTAGAGCCACTTGTAATTGTAGGAGCACCAGTACCGTCATTGATAAAACTTGTTGCTGTTACGGTATTAACTTCTATATTAGATGATGGATCAATACTTCCACCACCGCCATTAGCATCAACATATGCTTTTACAGTTGCTTCTGTTGCTAGAGCAGTTGCTCTATTACTAGCTATATCTGTACTAATAGTGTTTACTGTTCTTCCACCCATTGTTAAGGATGTTACAGTTGCAGCACCTGTAAAGTTATTATAACTTAGATAATAACTGCCGTCTTGCCCGTCAAGAGTGTCTGCATCTAACCCAGCGCCGCCTGAAGTAATGTCAGCAGCAGGTGCCCACTGATTTCCGTCCCATTTTAAAACTTGACCAGTAGTTGGAGCATTAGTACTTACATTTGTTAAATCTTCTAATGCAGACGCACCACCTCCAGTAGGATCTTCAGCTGTCCAAGCTGAACCGTTATAAGTTAATACTTGATTCTGTGTTGCCGGAGTTGATAAATCTACATCAATCAAACTAGAAATTGTGCCTGCATAAGCAACTGATTCTAAAGGATCTGTATAGTTTGTAACTCCGCCTAGTCCTGAAGCGTCTGCAAGTAATTTATTCCAAGTTCCGCTGTGGGCATAATACAATGTCCCGGTTGCATGAACATGAGCAATAGCACCGTGATAAATTGTTGCATCGGGCAAGTCGCCTTCGGTATCGTAAAGGAAGCTAATTTTATTAGCTTTACCTGCAACGTCTATTTCTAAATTATTGTTTACAACGTCTAATAAAGCAGTTCCATTACCCAAACTACCGTATAATTCGTTAAAGTTATCATTAATTTTATCACCGCCTGACCTTAGGGTATCGCCCGTCCCGTCATTTGCTGATATACCTAAGTTTAATGCTTGTTTAGCCATTATTGTCCCCGATCAAACGTTACACTAATGCCATCAAAGGTTAGTGAAATATTGTCAAATGTTGATAAACCAGTTAATCCAACTTCTTGAACAACTGTTTCTTTTTGTCTCTGGTATAAAGGATGATTGTTTTTAAAGTACGTAGCACTAAAAAATACACTAGCACCTTCTAGCGATATATCGCTGTCGGTAACTTTTGGAGTAGCATTTACAGTTACATAACTATCTGTTATTTCAGCAGTAATATCTATAATGTCTTCGCCAACGCTTGCCCGTGCATATGGTAAAACAGAAGTAGTTGATCCGCCTGCAACTACAATACATTTTATAATCTCTTTAACATTATAGTCAAAATCAGCTATAATAGTATATTCGGCGCCAGCAAATTCGCCTAACTCAAATCTATCAATTTCTGTTTTACCATAAAGCTCAGTCCAGGGTCCTTGAACACTCAAGTTTACCCCTGGATTAAATTGTACAGTTTTTCTTGGTCCGGTAGAGAAATACTGGTCTAATGGTAACATACTACATCCTTTATGTAGTATTATTTATCAGTTTTTTACAACTACCATTTTACCTAACTCCGGTAAGAATAGGTATTCAATTTCACTATTTTTTAATGTACGCACAGCATCATCTAGTGTTTCAACAAGTGGCTCACCTCCTAGATTAAATGACGTATTAAAGATGATAGGCACGCCTGTACGTTCATAGAATGTTTTAATAACATTATAGTAGTGTTCGTTTTGTTCTGCATTAACAGTTTGTATACGACAAGTTCCATCAACATGAATTATACTAGGAATTTTTTCTTCAACACCTGGCTGACAATTCATAGCATACATCATATGCGGAGATGACTCCATACCTCGCAGGTCGAACCATTCGTGTGCATACTCTTCTAGAATAGATCCTGCAAATGGACGGAAATATTCTCTGCGCTTTACTTTATTAACAAAGTCTTTACCGTTTGGATCTGTTGGATCGTACATTATACTTCTATTGCCTAATGCTCTAGGACCATTTTCTGCACGACCTTGGAACATAGCAACAATATTTTTACTAGTGATTAAATCAACGACTGTATTATAATCTGCATCAATTACTTCTACAGTGGAACTTTTAAATTTTTCTAAATCATCATTTGTAATATCATATTTAGGCCCAAGATATAATGTATGACCAGGACGAATAGTTTCGTCATCTTCTAGTGCATGATGGAAAATTAAAGCAGCTCCAAGGGCTGTGCCAGCATCTGAACTAATTGGTTCTACGTAAAGTTTAATTCCTTTTTCATTGAGTGTATCAAGATAAAAATAATTAGCAACACAATTTAACGCATAACCGCCTGATAGAACAACATTTTTCTTTCCTGTCATTTCTACTGCTTTTAGAATAACATTAAGTACTTGCTCTTGAGTTTCTTTTTGTAGAGCGTATGCTAAATTCCTACGACTTTTAAGTTCTGTTAGATCCTGTCCTTCTTCAGGAAATTCATCAAGCGTTCCATACAGCTCACTGTTAACTATACTGCCATTAGGATATCTTGGAATAATAATATTTCTATTACTTAATGGATATTTAGAGTCTTTATCAAACAACGGAGGAATAGTTTCGTCAGGTTCGCCGTAAGGACTTAATCCCATAGTTTTACCTGCTTCAATTGCAGAAAATCCACAGTATTCTGTAACACCTTCGTATACTTTTGTAATACCACTTCTGTCACTAATAACTGCTTCGTGGAATTTACCCGTTTCACCAAATCTATCACTAGGCATTTGCACGATACCTGCAGGAACAGGATCTCGCACTCCATAAACTTTAAACTTAGTTTCAAATTCTGCAGGATAAGCACAATCAGTAATAGTTTCAACCTCGTAGCTCATTACTTGTTCTGGGCCAATTTGTAAAGGGAAAAATGTTCCTGCGCCGTCAACTGATACTGCAACTGCATCTTCAAATCCAGAACGATAAAATGCACATGCTGCGTGTAACTTATGGTGCATATTAGCTAAATCAATAACTTGAGGATGAGCATCCATTTGATAAGGCTCATTTTTAATAAGTCCTAACTTTCTTGCCATGCCAGTATAAATATCATCGCCTGTATAATCTACTCTTCCAGCAGTTTCGTAAAGAGGTTGAGTATGAGCAATTACCAAATAATCTAGTTTATCAGTGTAGTCTAATATTTTTACCATGCAAGCAAATGGGCCACCGTCGTATTTTTGCCGACTAAATCTTTCTTCTTCGCTAGCAAAAACAATTTCACCATCTCTTAATAAACATATACCTGCATTATGTCCTCTTGCTATTGCGGCAATCCATACTGGACGTTTTTTCATTTTATTAAAATCCTCTATATTGATTATTCCAACCTACGCTTTTAACGAAGGTATTAAAATCAGAATGACAGTCTGTATAACACTGTTCTACTTTATCTATCCAAATATCTACTTTTGGACTTAAAAACTGGCTGCAGTCTAACTTAGGTAAAACATGCTCTACAGCAAATTCTTTATGTTGTAAGATTGTTGGATGAAATTCTGTTCTAAATTTTGCAGAACCTAACATATTTTTTACTAAAAATTTATATGCAGGATAATTCCCGTGCCATGAAGACACTCCGACTGGCTTAATCCATTTGTCTTTACATTTAGTAAATAATTCTTCTTTGTAAATTTTTAATTCCGGTACAAATGACCAAATATTCTGTTCTTCAATGTTATTTTTATCTATACATATATCATTTCCAGGAATATCTGAATTTAATTTTTCAATGTTTCCCATACTGGTCATAAACCAAGTACATCCAATATTGTTTAATATTTTTTGAGCTACGTGGATACAATTTAAAGAATGCATTACATAGCTTTTTTCATCCCAAAATTGATCAAGCCAACTATTATTATAAATTTTTTTATTGATACTATTAAAAATACTTCCGCTGGTTTTCCATCCTTCTGGCACTCCGTGTCGAGCATCAGTTGTGTGCCAGTCGTGTCTAATATGACTGGTCCATTGTATTATAATAGTATCTTTTTCGTGTATTTTATGAACTAGAATAAGTTCAGACAATCTTTCTAATATTGCCCTATTGCCTAAACCTGGCCAAGCCCAGTTTTCGTAAAAATCGTATTGTTCTCCTACTATATCGGCCCATGAAGGCCAAGCATAATTAGAAAAACTACAACCTAAAACAAAGAATCGAGACATTATTCTTCATGTTTAATTTTTTCTAAAATAACATCAATTACATATTCTCTAATAGGCTCGTCCATGGTCATTAATCTTTCGTTGTGTCTATCAATTGCTTCATCCATTACAATTCTAATAGGAGAATATCTTCTGTCATTTTGTCCAAGATCTAATATATCAAAAAAATCACAATCTGGGTATGAAACATTGATAGGATCAGTTGCACCTATGATAGCAACAGTCGGTGTTTCTACAGAATACGCAAGGTGCTGACCAACACTATCACAACCTAAAAATTTGTCTGCATATTTAATTACTGCTGCCCAGTGTCTTAAACTCAGTTGTTCTGGCATTGCAACTTCGTCTTTAAGTTTATCGTTTTTAAAGTCCATGTGTATTTCACTCATCATGATTACAGCATAACCGTCTTTTTGTAAAGCCTTAATAATTTCTTTTAAGTCTTTAAATTCTATGCTTCTACCAGTTTTATCAATCAACGTGTTATCAATAAGTTCGATGCCTCGTCCAAACGGTTGTATCACAATAACTTTTTCTTTTTTTAGCTTTTCTTTTACTTCTGAAATTACTTTTTTACCGATTACTAATTCATCTCTACTAAGATATAATTTTGGCTTAGGCAATTCTCTAATACCGTTTTTGTTGATAACTATATCAAATGCTTGTGATAAACTACAATTTTGATTATAATAATCGTATTGCTGATAAGGTTCAGGCCAGACACATTCTCTATCTTTTAGCATATTATTAAAAAGATTTTTAGTCCAGTTATCATATGCTTTACTATCCAAAACTGGATGTCCTTTAAACATATCAGTGCCGCCTTCTGCTACAATGATAAAATCATCATCGCCGCTTTCTTCTGCGTATTTTTCTAAGGCTGGAATTGAACAAAGCATGCGGCCTGCGCCACCGTTTAAGAAAAAGGCTTTAGATCTTGACATTAAATTTTTTCTCCATTAAAAAACCGATCAGTAAAGTATATATGTATACACCTTAAGCTGATCGGTTAATAATGGTTTTATTAAATATTTTGCGGATAATCAATATTAGTTGGAAGTTTCCAATGAGGAATACTTGCATACTTAGTCGGAATGCTTTCCAAGTATTCTTTATAATTTGTAATACTTTCTATTTGCTCTTCGTTATATCCAAGAGATTCTGCATTATCTAATCTATTCTGCATTTGTGAAATCATGTCTAAGCGACCGTTTTCAAAATCAGTTGCACTAACCATATGCTCTCTATACTCAGGACCTTCCCACGTTCTAAGGTTAAAATTATAAGTGTATCCTCCGTTTAACCCAGCTGTTTCGTGATCAATCACACCAGTGGTTTCATCGTATGTGTGCTCAAATACAAAGTCTTCACCGTCGGCGTCTGTTAACGTCTCTGTCCAATCATTTGGATCTGGATGTTTATATGCTAGTGTTAAAGAACATGCTAACGCAGGTAATTCTTCAGCGTCTACAACTACGTATTCCCACTGATTATGTGCCATATCAGATGCATCTAATACAGGATCATTTTCATCATCAGAGCTTCTAATGCAACTCCCTGTACCTAATTTAGGATCTAATTCAACTAACAAATATCTAGGTCCAGTATATGTAATATCAATTGTCCTTGTACCAGTAGACGAATTCACATAAGGTTCGTCTGGTCTATTCCATGTAAAAGTTTTTTCCACTTCTATCTCCTATGATTCTATAAATTTAACTCTAACAGCTCCAGCGCCGCCGAATGTTGCGTGATCTCGCACTGCACAGCATGCAGCTGGTGGTGGTCCGCCTGTTCCGAATGGTAACCAGTGTCCGCACCCAAATACGTTATAGCACCCGTAGTATCTTCCGTTCCAACATGCCCATCCACGTGGCGGTGCATCTGGCGAGCGGTGAGCTGCCTGAAGTGCTTGTACGAAGCTAACAGGACCACTACCTGGTCTTAGGTGATGTATGTTATCCCAGCCTGGTGTATATTGAACGATAGTTCCTTCTTCTGAATTATAAAAACCAGGAGCCATAGGAACGTGGTATACCATTCTACAAAGTTCCCAACCACCGTTTGAACAACAGTAGAATGTTACACATCCTATATTACTTGGTTTGTTAACATCTCCGCCATACGCAAGGCCACACCATCTTCCATTTCCGATATTACATACAAGTCCACACTCTGGTTGATTATCAAAACCGCAAACTGTATGACAGAAGTTGTTACATCTAAAACATCTGCTTGCAGCAGTGTTAGGATTACACGTAGTACATCCGCCTAGTCCGCCTTCTGCACACATACACCCGTCAGCAGTTGATGAAATCCAACATAACATTGTTGGTGCTGAACATCCTCTAAAGCAAAGTGCATCTGCATCGTTACATGCTTTTCCTAAACAACCGCAAACATACTGATTTGCAGCCATAGTAATTGTTTTCTTTACATACGCTCCGCTGTTTCCTGGAATTCCGCCGCCGCAACAGCACATTTTAGCACTAGATCCGCCTGCGCCTATTGCTTCAATAATTGCAGTTCCTGGAGCTGGTGCACAGAAACAAAACTCTCTACAAGCATCGTATGTTACACTGTGTCCAAAGAAGAAAATTTCTCCGTCTTCCAGATTGTTTTCTATAGGATCTGCTGACCTTTGTGCTAATAATCCTGATAACTTTGCCATATCTAATCCTAGTTCTCTATAAATTTAATTCTGGTCATTCCCATGCCGCCAGCATAACCTACATCTCGCATGCCACTACACGGTGTCGGTGCAGGTGCTCCAAAGCCATAAGGAATATAACTATAGCAACCATTTGCTTCATAACAACCACAACTTGTAAATCCGTTCCAGCATCTTTTTAGATCCCAGCCGCCGCTCGGTTGTCTACTAACACCTCTAACTGCTGCCTGGAAATGGATCACACCTTGTCCACTTTGTCCGCCATATGCTGCATTGTCTGTGTCATGCGCAAATGTTAAAGTAACACCTTTCTTAGAAAATTGTCCTGCAGGTCCTGCAACGTGCTGTCTATGTCTACACCAGCAGTTTGCATAACAGCATAAGAAACTCATGCAACTTATTCTACCGCCGCAGTTTATGTCTCCGCCATCTGCTGTTGCAAGCCAACGTGTGTCAAAATGATTACAAATTAAGCCACATTGTCCAGGACCAATTTCTGTGTTACAAAATCCTTCGCATACAAATCTACAAAACGGGCTAATATTACAAGAACAATATGATTGTCCTGAAATGCCACCTTCTGCACACATGCATCCATTTTCAGTAGCACCGACCCAGCAACAAATTTTAGTAGGCTCAGAACATCCTCTAAAGAATTCATCGCCAGCATTTCTACAAGGAATTCCGCTAACACCAGTTATATAACTACTTCCGTCTGCGTCAAATGTTTTCTTTGAATATGCTCCGCTGTTACCTGGAGTTGTAGCTGAACAACAACAAGTCCTTGAACTTGAACCACCAGCTCCCCAAATTTCTAGTACAACAGTACCAGATCGTCCTTGAGACTGCCAACACCAATCTACAGCAAAGTTATTATTTTGGTTTCCTGACACAAAAGAATAGATCTCGCCTTGCTCTAAGTTTAGTTCGCCTACAGAGTAAGTTTCTGCTTTTTGTGCTATTAATTCTGACAATGATGCCATTATAAAACTCCGTCCGTTAAATTATACGCTACCTACGATCCATCCGTATGTTGCACCAGTGTAAATTAACGTTACAATAGATCCTGCTACGTCAATTGTTAAATCTTCTGTTGAACCTTGGATTAATGAACCGTTTCTACCAACAGTAATTGCATTGCCGCCTGCACTGCCAGTAACATCAATAATTTCGATAGTATCGTTTAATAACAACGTTGAGTTAGCAGGTAACGTAATAGTTATCGGTGCAGTTGAAACATCTGCTAAAATTCTTTCATTAACAGCTGCATCGTGATCTGCGCTAATTTCTTTTGTTACTACTCCTGCTGTTCCAGTTGTGGTAATATATCTTCCCATTTGTGTTTCCTTTGTCTAGTATTTATGCTGTTGGGGTTTCTATTCCCATAACTACTGCACTAACATTAGCGCCGCTGGTCCAGGCAACTATTTTTTTACCTGCATCAACAACTATGCCAGTTCTTTCTAATACTCCTTTACCTAAGAGTTCTGTTTCATATTCAATAAACTCAGCGTTCGTAGGTGTTGCATTATCAGCAATAGCAATTCTTACTGTTACAGCTTGATTCCCTCTATTCACCATGTTAATACTTAATACACAGTATCTATTTGAAGGCACAGTATACACAGTTGTGTAAGTCGCTGTACTTAAATTTTCTGAGCCTAATATTCCAGTAGCCATTTAAATCTCCGTTAATTCAATAAGAACATCTGCAGTGCAATAGGGGCCCCATCAACAGGAGCATTGAATGTCATACTCGTATTTATGTTCAGCGGAGAATCATCTACTGTAGAAATCTGCTGTCCTGTTATTTCGACGACACCTGCTGTTAAACTGTTAACGTTCAATGTTGCTGCACCACCACCAATCTGTGATGTAATATAAGTTTTGATTGCTTTTTGTGTTGGTACAATACTGTCACTGTCTGCTGCAAACGTTCCATCTGTACTAAATTCTGTAATAATTGCACCAGTTCCGCCTAATGCAACTGATCCCAATTGTAGTTCGTTTAGACCCGAAATGTTAAACGCTTCTACGTTCAGTGTTGCAATACCAGTTGCCTGTTCAACGTTAAACAATCCACCAACTCGGAAGTTACCATCTTGGTCAGTTGAAGTGTAGAACACTCGTCCGCCGCCATTATCATTGGTTTCTTTTGTTGGATCTGGATCTTGTAAAGGATCTCCTGGATAATTGGTATTTGTAAAGTTACCAGTACCAATATCTAGGAAGTCGTGTCCAGTTAGTCGTACTTGCGAGAATCTACGTCTAATAGTAATTGCATCGTCATGAGGTAAATTGTCGCTAACATCAATTTCAGGCGATACTTGTAAAATTGCACTGTAAGGACCGTTACCTATTAAGCTAGTAAGTGTAACAAGTTTATACCAAGTATTTGGAATACTAGCAAATTCTACGTTACTTCCAGGTAACGGTATATCATCTAGTCCGTCAACACGTATTCTAGTTCCATTTTGGAATATATCAGCAAAACCGTCACCGACAATTTGAGTACTTGCAGTTACAAATCCTGTTCCTCTGTTTGTCCATGTAGGCTGTCCTAGTACCCCGTCGCCTATTCTTACTTCATAAGACACAGCTACTAGTTCATTTGGATCTGTAACAGTCATTGTAGGTGGAGCTAGATATCCTTGTCCTGGATGTGTTATTCTAACTTCTACAATTTGATCATCACTTACTCTTGCTCTACCTCTGGCTGTGTCGGCATATAGTCCGCTAGGCGGTGCGCTAAATTCAACTCTAGGAGCAATATCATATGCAGTAGTTGTATCTAAGAATGTTTCGATAGTTGTTCCTGGTACAACATGATCCCACCCAGGTGTTCCGTCACTCATTTTAGAAACTGTAGCAATTTTATTACCACTATTAAAATCTGTAATATAACCGTACTGACCAGCACCTCTACCTGCTGTTAGATAAACTGCCATACCGTTGTATGCATCGTCTGGACGAACGTCTGTTGCAGACAGAGTGATTTGAGTTGGCGTTCCGGCTTGTGCATTACTTGCAATGGTAATATAACCTTCACCACCAAAATTATCACTAGGATTAGTTAAGCGAACTTCCTTAACACCACCGTCGTATATTTGAGCAGCATTAACTATAGCGCCAAAACCTTCACCGCTAATTGTAAATCTAGTAGCATCACCTATATTAGAAATAGTAGCAGTAAATCCTGAGCCTGTACCTCCAATTTCGCTTGCATCAAATGTAATAGTATCACCAATTGAATGACCGCTACCGCCTTTGGTGATTTCAAAAATTTCAACGCCGCCGACTTCATTTACAACAATAGTAAATTCTTGTCCTGTTCCTGATCCGTTTGATGTTCCTGATACGTTTTTATATGTTCCAGTTGTTCTAGTATTATCGTTACCGCCTGAAGGAGCATTCATAGCAATGATTGCATCGCTTGCTGTTGTATATCCTTCACCTGCGTATGTATATTCTAGTTGTAAGATTTCATCTGTACCGTCAGTAAAAGTAAGTCCTACTTGGGCTTCTAACTGACGATTATCTACAACACCTAGTACTGGTACTTCTGTTTCATCGATACCTTCTGCTACTGAACCAAACGCACCGTAAGAGTTGTTACCGTTTGTTGCACGAATCTTACCACCATTTTCTGCTAGATATCCAATATGATTATAGTAACAGAACACAGATACAAGTTCTGCTCTTCCTAGATTAGTCACCCAATAACCGATACCGTCACTTAAGATCTGTGTAAAGTCGTTGGCAACAATCGAATCGTTACCGCCATTATGTAAATTACCGTCTACTTTACAGCCTACACACGAGTCACCGAATGTAGTAACATTCTGCACGTATGGAGATTTGTTTTTAATCCATGCTGCAGAATGATCTGGTCCCCAACCTGGATCTAAAGATGTATATGCTCCACCGTTAGGTCGTTGTGTTCCATACTGATTTGCATTACTTAACGTAGCAGTTGCATTAAACAATGTGCAATTACGTAAGCCTGTACCGTTTCTTAAATAGAATAAATCTTGGTCTCTGGAACCGTTTACACTATTAGAGTATACTCTAGCAGCATTTATTGAACTATAATTGCCTGTATAAATTAAGTCTTGTTTAATACCGTCGATATATGCTTTTACATCTCTCTTACATGCTTCTGCACTGTAGGTAATACCTGGATTTTGATCGTGTACATATGCTACCGCTTCTGCCGCAATAAAGTCTTTATTTGCTTCTAAAACTTCTACAGCATATGTATGTCCTGTATCAGTTAACGGATCGTTTTGTCCTGCGTATGTAGGTTCTGATCCATTGTCATTAACTTTAAAATCAACATAATTATAAATTTCTTGCATTAATGTTTCGGCTTTTGCTGCCGCACCTGTAGCTGCAAGTAATCTTGTCTTATGTTTTATAAATCTAACAGCACCAAGAGTTGCGTCTAATTGATTGTTAATTACTTCTTGTGACGAAGTAGTGCCTTTATAGTAACTTGTTGCAGCCACTACAGATTGATAGTTTGTTCCAAGTGCCATATCATAAGCTAATGCTTCTACAATATACCCAGAGTCTCTGTAACAAACAGTTTCGTTAAAAATGAATCCGGAATTATTTGCTTTAACAAACGAAACAGCCTGTGTTTGTGTTTCAGCTTTTCTTGCTAAAACTGCTGCATTTGCATCCTGTAGACCTTGCGTAGCCCAAGTAATATCAGGATATGTAATAGTCGGTAAATTACCAATTCCGTTTGTAATTACATCAGCTAAATCGCCTAAAAGTGTAACTGCTTCTGCTTCTTCAGTGGAACCTGACATGTAATCAGCCATAATAACTGCAAGTTGATTCATCGCTGCGGCAGTCGGAGCTCTTTGGTCAGCAGGTTTAACATAATTGCCGTCTAGGTCATAGTAGTTTCTTGCTTGAATTACTGTAGCCCAGTTTGTACCGTATTGGATATCATAAGATACAGCGTCAATCGCATAGCCTGTATCTCTTTCGCACTTTGTTTGATCGTATGTTAACAACGGATAGTTAGTTCCTATCCAAGAAATAAGATCTGCAATGATAGCTGCTCTGTTTGTTTGTAGTTCTGTGCGGGCAGTTGTTTTAGCAGTTACACCAGTATCGCTGAAAGAAAATGCGTCTGCATTTGCAGTGCCGTTTTCTATAATGTCAAGCATTTCGTCAGCACCTGCATCGATTGCAGTAACAGCAGCTAGTGAGCCTACGCTTCCTGCAGGTCTAGTAGTTACTTGTGTTTCATTGTTAGGTACATCGCCTGTTGTTGTTTTAGAAACAGGAGTATTAGTAATAATATTTCCAATAATATCTTTAACCCTAGCAATACCTTCTAAACTATATACAGCATCTCCAGGGTCAACTAAAGAATCTGCTAGACCAATTCTAGCAGAACGAAGTTCGTCGCCTACAACTGCTGTACTTTCCGGAACAATGATTGGGCTAACTTCTTGAGTTTCACCTGTCTTAACAAAAACTGTTTTCTGAGCAATTAATTCTGCTGGAACACTATTTGTGTTTCCTGCTGTAATAGCACCTGTAATAATACTTAATAGATTAGTAACAATCGATAAAGATTCGTTATCAGCAGTTAAGGTTCCATCAATTTGTTGTGTGATAGGTGATCCTACTCCGTTAAGTGTTTGATAGTTTGTTGCTGGAGCTAGATTACTTAAAATAGCTGTCATTACAACTAAAGAATAATTTAATGCTGCAACTGTTTCATCTTCTTGTCCAGCAATATAACTTAGACCACCTTCTGTGAAATATTCTAAAGCAGCTTGTCTAGATCTTACATTACCTCCATGGCTTAAATCCCATGTAATTGCGTCTACAATAATACCTGTATCTCTGCGGCATTTTTCTTTGTCGTATGTAAACACACTAGAAAACGGAGGAGTATTATTAGCAATTTGGTTGTCAACAAATTCTACAACTTCTGCTTGGATAAAACTTCTATTATGCTCAAGCATTATTCTTGCATTGCGATGCGCTGCGCCCTGTTCGATTTGCATACATGCATATCTTACACTCTTATAAGGACGGTCAATTGTAATACCTCTTCCTGGTGGTGGTTCATCTACACCTGTAGTAGGTTCTACATAGTAAACATGATTGATGTAACCAAAGTTTGACCAAATTGGTGCATCACCGTCTGGATTAACTTGTAATACCTGTCCAGGTGCACCTGCTGGTAAACGAGTAGGTCCTGACCCGCCATAATAAACTATATCGCCTGCTGTTGTTAAGTTAGCAGATTCAACACCGCCACTTATTACATTCCAGTTTACACCGTTGATATCTTGATCTGGTCTGTTATTGCCTACAAGCGGATTTTCGTCTGATGTGTGTTCTGCAATACAGATATAACTATTACTTCCGTACCTTACTACATCGCCTTTATCATAGTACGTTGCATCTGCCCAAGCATCTTTCCAGTACGCTCCTTCGTTTAACTTATCCCAATAAGTAAGATTAGGAGGACGATTGCCTGTAGTATCAGCTGTTGCTATGTAAGTCCAGCCGCCGAGTCTTACTACATCACCTGTTTTATAAGCAGTTCCGTTATCATAGTCGCCTTGTAGATTAAATCCTGTTACAAATAAATCCCAGTCACTGGTGTTGTTATAAGGAATAACATTGATATTGTTTGTAATTGCAATATATGTATAACCACCGTAGGTTACAATATCACCTGACTGGTAACTAGTAGCCGAATCCCAGGTATCTTCAAACTCTAATCCTGGTAAAAATTCTGCCCAATTAGATTCGTCTTGTCTTAAATCGTCATTAGCTCCAGAGGTATGATGTGTAGTACAGATCCAAAGCCCGCCGCCATTTTTAACAACATCATTAACTTTATAACGTGTAGCTGGCTGCCAATCACTAAGGTAGTCAATGCCTTGATGTAAGTAATCCCAATTTGATTGATTAGCTTCTAATCCTAGTGCGGCAGTTGCAGCTGAAGTATGCTCTGTATTACACACATATACTTGCCCGCCATATTTTACTACTTCACTCTGTCTATAACGTGTGTTTGCCTGCCAATCACCTTGCCATTCTAAACCTTCGCTAAACACTTCCCACTTGTCTGCATCAGCAAGTATTCCGCCTGTTACATCTGCTGCAACATGACCTTCTAGACAAATATAAGTTTTTGCACCGTACTTAACTACATCATTTAATTTGTATCTAGTTTCTGCAACCCATGTTCCTAAATAATCAAATCCTTCACAGAATAAATCCCACTTTGGATTGGAACTATCTTGACCTAATTCGTTTTCTAATCCGCCAATAAAATCGTTGTCTGAAGTATGACCAACTGAACAGATATACAGCATGCCGCCATATTTTACAATATCGTTTAGGCCGTATACTGTTTGTGGTGCCCAGTTACCTTTCCAAGTAACACCGTCTGACATTTGTTCCCAGCGCGGTTCGTTAGCGTTTAAATCATCGTTAAATGTTGCACTTGTTGTATGCCCGATTAAACATATAAATGTTTTACCGCCGAAACGAACAACATCGTCTTTATAATAAGTATTCGGTCCGGTCCATTCACCTTTCCATACAAATCTAATACGCCCTAGTTTAAAGTCAGCCATTTAAAAAACTCCATTATATACTATTTATTCTAATCAAGATATTTGCTATTTCCATTGAATGTTGGGTCTACATTCAATGCCTCGTCAAACGGATTAATTGTGTTACCACTACTACTAAAATAAGATTTAAACGCTAAATCTCCGCCTACAGCTCCGTTGATTTTTGTAGGACTTTGCATTTTAATTGTTATATTAGTAGGTGAAAATATTGTATTACCTGTAATTGATATTTCACCAGCGTTTAATCTATTCACCCTTGGATCTGAACCACCGCTAGCAAGTCTGCTATCAATATAAGAAGCAATTGCTTTCTGAGTTGGTACAATATTATTAGAGTTTGCAGCAAATGTAGGATCTGTTGAAAATTCTCTAACAACAGCACCTGTGCCTCCAAGTACAACTCCTCCTAATCGTAATTCATCAAGTCCGCCTAAATCAAAGAACGCTGCATTAATACTAATTGTACCAGTTGCCTGTTCTACTTCGAACAATTCACCAACTCGGAAGTTACCATCTTGGTCGGTTGATGTATAGAATACTCTACCACCGTTATAGAGAACTGTTTCGTTAAACGGTTGTGGTTCATTTATAGCTTCATAACCAAATGTATAAAGTCCAGGATAGTTTGTATCTTCAAAATTACCAGTACCAATATCTAGGAAGTCGTGTCCAGTTAATCGTACTTGACTGTACAGTTCTCTTATAGTTAAAGCTGTTTCATGAACTGGAGCTTCGTTTCTTCCTAAACCAGGATTTATTTGTAGTGTTAAATTATAATCTCCTTCACTACCTGTAACAGAGTCAACTTTTGTTACAAAGTAAATTACATCGTCTATACCTTCTATCCTAATGTTTGCGCCAGGGCCTGGGACTGCTGTAGAACTTTTTATTTTTAAGGTAGATCCGATTTGGAATTTTTCTGCAAACCCGTCTCCGTTTATTGCACCTGTAGCGCGAAGATATCCTGTACCTGCATTTATTATTTTAGGCTGAGGTAAAACTCCGCTGTTTATATAGACCTTATAAGTAATATCTGATGTGTTTTGATTATCGTAAACAGTTACAGTAGGCTCTAATTGATAACCGCTTCCTGGATTGTGCATGAGAATTTTTCCAATCCTTCCTCCACCAACTTCTGCTCGTGCTTTAGCTGTTGCGCCAGTTTCAATAACTAAACTAGCAGTATCGCCAGAAACTACCCAAGTTGAGTTACGGAATGCTGCTACGCCTGACCAATTAGCTGTAGTTGTATGAAGTTTTTCTCTCCAAGTAAATCCGTCCTCTGAAAGTAATATTCTGTCACTTCCTGTGTCGGCCATTACATATAAACCTTGTTGATACGCTATCTTTGTATAACGCCCAACTGCTATTTCAATTGTAGTCCAATTTAAACCGTCGTACGATATAGCAACTGCACATGGAGTACTATCTGTACTACTTTCTACAGCAATAAATTTATCGTATGCAAAAATAATATGTTTCCATCTTGCAGTGACACCTGTATCAACACTTTGGAATGTTACGCCGTTATCTGTACTAACTGCAAAAGTAGATATTCCTGCAGCTGTGCTATCGTCGGCAAATTCAGCAATTGCCACCCAAGTATCATTTCCGTAGGCAATGCTTGACCAGTTAGCAACAAAAGGCATAGTAAAGTCTACCCAGCTTTCGGCGTTTCCTGAACTTTTTTGTACAATATCAGTAGAGTCGCCGTTAATTTTTTCTCCAACAGCAAACCAGTTACCATTGCCATATGCTGCAGATTTATAATTATATGATTCAATAGTTGCAACTGTCCAACTATTAATATTTCCGTGAACCATTTGTGTGCCGCCATTAGGCAAAATTACATATTCACCGTTGCCATATACAATAGCTCCCCAATCTGTTGTTATACCTACATTATTGTTAGTCCAAGTGCCTCCGTCTTCTGAAGTATACACTTCACTTCCTACTGCTGGTATAGCAACTACGTCGTTCGGACCGGCAGCTATATCTATTGAAGCATTTAAAGTAGTTTCGTTCATGCTAAACGGAGGCGGTTCTATATCTACTCTAGGTTCGATTAAATATTTTGTTGTATCGTCGAGTAATGTAGCAATCGGTCTGCCTGATACATGTTCCCAGCCTGGTTCACCGTTAGATTCTTTTTCTACTTGTAATATTCTATTCAAAGGATTGTAACTTGCAATTTTAGCATATTGTCCAAATCCTTTTCCTTCTCTGATAAAAATACGTTGACCAGCATATAATTCATTTGTTCCTTCATCTGCTCCAGATAAAGTAATTTGTGTTTCATTTCCTGCTTGTGCAGTACCATTAATAGTAGTATAGTTATTGCCGCCAATTTGAAAACTATCTTCTTCTGTGATCCAAATTTGACTAATTGCCGAGTTTCTAAACTCAGTGTACTCTGCTTCAAAATCAGCACTTGTTCCAGTCACTGTTAATGTTGCAGTACTATAGTCTTGGCCGCAATGTTCATATGAAATACCAAAAATACTACTTCCGTTTGAGTATAAAGAGGATATTGTTGCTTGATCTGTTCTATTATCTACTAGTGCTGTTTTTGGTTGTTCGTTCAAGTCAAACCCTTCTGCAACACAACCATACTTACCATAAGAATTGTTACCGTTAGTTGCACGAACCTTACCGCCGTTAGTTGCAAGATAGCCGATATGACAGTAATACGTAAACACAGAAACTAATTCTGATTTACCTTCACCGTTTACCCAATATCCTATTCCGTCTGACAATATTTGTGTAAAGTCGTTAGCAACAATTGATTTATTGCCGCCATCATGTAGGTCGCCGTCAACTTTCATACCGATACAACCAGTTCCGAACGTAGTAACATTTTGAATATATGGCGATTTAGATGTAATCCACACTGATTGATCTTCTGTATCTTCGCCAGGATCAAGTGATACATAAGCACCAGCAGTAGGTCGCTGTGTATTATTTTCGTTAGGAGCATCGAGTGTTCCTGATAATCCTTGTAGTGTGCAGTTTCTTATCCCTGTACCGTTTCTTACAAGAAACATATTTTCAGTTTCGTAGCCAGGAGCAGGAGTAATTACTGTACTTCTTAATTCGTCGCCTGTGATAGCTACTCCTGCAGGAACAATAATTGGCAATATTTCTTCATATACTCCAGTTCTAACAATAATAGTTGCAGGAGCTCTATTTAATTCATCTGCTAGAATATATTCGCTTGTATATTTGATAGTTCTAAACGGCGATGCAGGAGATGTTCCTTTACCTTCTTCGTCAACTCCGTCTAAACTTACCCAATATACTTTTTCAGTTTGGTCAAGAGCTTCCCATGCTAAAGAATAATCGTCTTGTACTTTTAATACTTCTCCAGGATTTCCTATAGGAAGTCTAGTTTCGCCAACTGTACTTCCATCGTCAGTAACGTTATAGACTTTTAAATCGCCCTTATATCTTAAAACATTTTCTTCTTCGCCACCGATATAAATTTTCCAGTATGCGTTTGCGCCTGTTGTTTCTCTTGTATCTAATTTAGGACGAGCTTCAAATTCGTTACCAAAATGACGAGCTGTACAAATAAATGATGTGCTTTCGTCTGTAACAACGTCACCGGGGAAATATTCGTATGGAGTGGAATCATCGATCATTTCTTTCCATTCAGCTCTAAAGAATATTCCTGTTACTAGTAACTCCCAATAAGGTTGTCCAGCTAAAGTACCAGGTTGTCTATCTAATACTGGATCAACAAAATCTGTTGCTAGATAAAGATATCCGTTTGATCTTACCACGTCACCTGGACGATAAACTAATAATGAATCATAATCGCCTTTTAAACTATACCCAGTAGTTAATAATGACCAACTATTTGGATTTGAATTAGGTTGCGCACTTTGATTAAATTCTATACAAACATAAGAGTATCCGCCAAATTTTACAATATCTCCAGGCTGGTATGAATTAAATTCACTCCATGCATCTTCAAAATCAAGACCTGGAAGATATAATTCCCACGGTGACGCATCAAATATAAGATCACTTACATGACCAACTGTTGCACGATATAATGACGGACCTACTTGTACAATATCGTTTGCTCTATACTTAGTACTTGGAGTCCAAGTTTGTCGGTAACGAATACCTTCTACAACTAATTCCCATTTTTGTGTTACTTGTCCGCCACCGAGATCATCTTCTAATCCTTCGTCGTCATTGTCTAATGATGTATGTCCTTCGATACAGCGATACACATTACCGCCGTATTTAATAATGTCATTAACTCTGTATCTAGTATCAGGAGCCCAGTCTCCTGTCCAAGCATCTGTATCAAACAACACTGTCCATTTGCTTTGATCGTTTTCTAAACCTAATACAAGTGTACTACTTACATGAGCTTCGATACAAGTGTATAAGATACCATTGTATTTTATAATATCGTTTATTTTATAAGCAGTATCCGGACTCCAGTTGCTTAACCAATTCGATCCTCTTGCAACAATTTTCCATTTTCCAATGTCTGCTTCTAATCCTTCTTCTATGGTTTCTGCAGATATATGAGGTTCGGTGCATTGATAAAGTATTCCACGATATTTGACAATATCGTTCGCTCTATATTCTAATTCAGTTCGCCATTCTCCGGCCCAGCTTACACCATCTGTCATTAACACCCAGCGAGGATCTACATCACCAAATTCATTTACGTATCCAATATCTTGATAAAAACTAACAGCACTAGATACGTGAGTTTCCATGGCAACATAAGTATTACCACCGAACTTTACAATATCATCTTTTACGTATGGAGTTGCAACACTCCAAATACCTTTCCAGTTATATCTAATTCTGTCAATTCTAAACTGTGCCATTGTGCTTCCTATTAATATAATCTGTTGTCAGTAAGACTAGCAGTTGCTTGTTTTCTTCTTTCGTCTGTACTAGTTAATTCTTCATGAGTGTACGGACGATGTCTACGTAATACAAGTTCACCTTCGTCATTGATGTAATAAATTGCGCGAACATTGTCCCAACGATATTGTTCGTGTTCTAAATTTTTATAACTTAAATCGTGATTTTTATTCCTACCTTCGAAGAAATCAATACCTTCTTCAAATCCTGGATAATTATTTACAGGATCTCCTGGAGCATTAATAGTTAATTCTTCATTTGGATCTGTTTGATCTACAACTGTAAGGAACAGCTCTCCGTCATCATTTCTAAAAATACCATAGAAATAACGATTATCTAATCCGTCATATAACGTGTGTTCGTTTCCAATAATATTAGCCATTGTCTATTCCTTATACAATCTCTACAAAACTTACAGTGCAATCAACACTATCATCTAAATCTGTAACTACTTTTAAAGCATTGTCTGCAGGTAAAATTAATTTCTCCCCAGGCATTAACGCTCGCAAACTAGAATTAGGAGTTATTTCAGTGTCTTTAATAAAATAACCTTCAATACTAGTGTCATCTTTTAATAGTACGCTTGCTCTAACAGGATATGGTGTTAAATTAGTAAGTGCAATACCTACAATAGTAACACTGCTACCTGGAGTAACAGAGAACACTTCTATTGGTTGTGTTCCTACATTTTTAATAATTTTATTTCTAAAAAAGGTTGCCATATTTTATCCTAATGCTAACACTATTCCTATTGCTAATTCTTCTGCATCATTTGCATCTAGACCTGCACTTGCTCCTGCAACACTTACAAACGATGTACCGTCAAATACTTCTACACGCTCATCGTCTGTATTATAACGCATCATACCAAGTTCTGCTTCGTTTGCAGGTGGCTTATTTAAATTACTTCCTACAGGAATAACAAATCCGTTACTTCCTGTTATCTTATAATATCCGCCGTTTGGTGCATCAAATGTAGTAATACTGTCAGCTACTACATTACTTATCACATTATCTTTGATAGCAAAATGTCCGATGCGAACTGCACCCGTGCCGTTTGCACTTAAAACTAAATCACTATTAGTAGTTATCGTTTCAATAACATTGGTGTCTATACTAATGTCATCTATTTCTACTCTACTAGTGTTAAATCTATTTGCATCAATGTCTGCAACAAGATTACCATTTGCATACATTCTAATTACATTATCGTTTGCACCTGGGGTTAATTCTGCTGTAATTCTAGTGTCGCCGTCTAGGTCAATAACACCTTTACCTAAGTCGATCCAATCTGTTCCATTATAGCCTTCGAATCTATCTAAGTCTGTGTTATAACGTAACATACCTGCTACAGGACTTGGACGATCTAAAGTTCCTCCACTTGGAATTATTATACTATCCGTGCTGTTAAAATCTATTACACCACTACCGGGTGTAATTGTAAAATCACCTACAGATGTAATTTCATTTTCATTAAAGGTAAACTGTTCTGCAACTATTCCGCCAGCGCCATTTGCACGTAGTTCTAAGTTGGAATTACTCTGCGTTGTAGTAATAAAGTTATCATCAATTAAAATATCGCCAGTGGTAAATGTATCTGCACTAATTCCTGTTACTGATATTGCCGACGCTGTTACTGTCCCTACAACATTAGTATCACCGTTAATTACAAGATCATTGTCTGGAATAACAACTCTGCCTGTACCTGCCGCACGTAATTCTAAATCAGCATTAGTAGAAGTTGTTGTTATAAAGTTATCATTTACAAGTATTTCTTCGAATTGTAAACTACTATCAACTGTTAATATACCAGTTACAGTGGTATTACCTGTTACTGTTAAGGTACCGGTTTGATTAGCATCGCCAACGTGAGTAATAGTTCCTGTAACGTCTGTATTTGCTAGTGTTGTTAATCCGTTTACATCTAATGTAGTACTAATAGTTACATCGTTACTTGGAACAAGTACAACACCATTATTATTAGCAACAAGTTCTAAATTGGAATTGCTTTGTGTAGTAGTGATAAAGTTATCATCTATTAATATGTCACTAGTGCTAAACGAATTAGCAGTTACGTCTCCTGTGCTTATAATATCGCTGGTATTAGTTGTGCCGTTTACAGTTAAGTTATTTGTAATTGTAACGTCATTGCTTGGTATTAATATTTGTCCAGTACCACTAGCACGTAGTTCTAAATCAGCGTTTGATGTAGTTGTTGTAATAAAATTGTTGTTGATTAATATTTCTTCAAACTGTGCAGACCCAGTTACATCTAAATCTTGTGTTACTGTAACATTACCAGTGACTGTTGTATCACCTGTTTGATTGTAATCTCCAGTGTGAGTAACTGTACCAGTGATAGTTGTGTTGCTTAATGTAGTAGATCCACTAACTGTTAAATTGTTATCTATTTGTAGATTATTATCAGGTAAGTAAATTCTACCTGTACTATTAGCACGTAATTCTAAATCTGAACTAGAACTAGTTGTTGTAATTACATTTGTAAAAATATCAATGTCGTCTATGTGCAAGTTGTTTGCATATAAGTTTAGCCATTGTTCTGTAGGAGTACCTAGGTCTGGCTCTCCTGCTGGCACTAGATTACTAATGATACTTGCATTGATAAACAAATCATCTGTTGCTTCGTCACCTATTACAATATTACCATTTAGGTTAATATTACCTGCAACGTCTAAGTTACCTGTGATGTTTAGATTATCTAAAATATTGATAACATCTGTATTTGCATCTAAGTTTAGATCGCCGCCGCTGGTACTAATAGTGTTTCCACCGATGGTAATATTGCCAGTTTCAATCTGAGTAGGAGAAATTGTAGTTGTGTTTACACCGTCGGTTAATACAATACCGTTGATTGCTTCAACACTTACATCAGCATTTGTAAAACTAACTGTACCAGTTTCTTGGCTTACATAAAATTGATCACCTACTCTAAAATCACCTTTGTGGTCTACTGAGTTGTATCTAATTTGAGCATTATCAAGTTCTACAACTTCATTTGCTTGATTAACAGTAGTTGGATCATTAGTAACTTCCTTGCCATTTCCTACGTATGCCAAGTTATGTCCGATAGCATACATTAATACGCCAGGACCGTTTCCGTATAATCCGTAATTACCGTAAACACTAGCCGAACCAATTAGTCTAATTTCTGCGCCAAAGTCTTTTAAATCGTAGTGTAAAATTTCTGTTGCTGTTGCTGTTCCGTCTGTAATACTAGAAGGAGTTGTGTCAAATCCAATAAGATCTTCCCACTTACCGTCAATAAGGACATAATCACCGTCTACACTATCAATTGTAGCAGATACTACTGTTGAGTCATCTGTTGATTTAAATTCTATGGTATTACCTTGAGCAAATGTTCCTGTGATTCCGCCTAGTTTAATTTTAGTTTTACCGTCGCCGTACTTACCTGCGGTACCGTCTAATGCGTGGATACTTTTATCTGCAAAGTATGTAAACGAATTTAACCATTCAATTCTTGCTCCGTTTGTTGCTGTTAATCCATCAACACCTGGACATATGAATGTAACAGAATGGAACAACATGCTTGCTTCTTTGCTTGCATTACCTACTACTGCACCATCTGCTAGGGCACCTTTACCGGCGTCACCTTGATTAAATCCTCTAGGATCACTTGCATTAGTTACTGAACCTTGAGTAATTACTGAAACATTCCTAATGTATGGAGAACGAGACGTTACATACATTCCTGTATCAAAACGGAATGCGTATCCTGTGTCATTACTACTGTTATAAAAATAATTACCTACAGTTAAATCTTCAACTGTTGTTTCGCCCCGTAGTAAAAACGCATCTAAATCTTGTGTTGCAACTGTTGGCTGAATTAAAACACTTCTAACACCGCTACCGTGTACTGTAACACCTGCTGGCACTGTTAAAGGGAAAGTTTCTGTGTATACACCTGGATAAATGAATACTGTATCGCCTGCAGTGGCTTCGCTTAGTGCTTTGCTTACACTTGCAAACGGATCATTTTGGTGTGTACCTGAACGTGTATCGTCGCCTTCAGCTGCTACATAAAAAATATTTCCTTGACGTAAAGCAAGATCGATTCCGCCTACGTCTAAATTGTCAGTGTTAATATTAGTAGCGTTAAATTCGTTGACCCAAATATTTGCCCAGCGTTGATCTGCATTACCTAATTGATATGTGTTATCAATGTCGGGTACAATATCACTGGCTATTTCAGCATTGATAGTAATAGCATCAGTGCTGTCGTCACCAATTACAATATTACCGTCTGCTGAAATATTACCAGTTGCATGAATATTGCCTTCTACTCTTGTATCTGAAAGTAGATTAATAATACCTGCAGCATTTGCACTAATGTCTAAGTCTGAATTACTTAAGGTAGTTTGTATTAAATTTCCGCTAATGCGAATGTTGTCAAACTGAATATCTTCTACATCTAAACTGTTTGCAGAAAACGTTCCTGTTAAATCTAAGTCACCTGTGCTAGTCCAGTTGCC